>Ga0315285_10000117_pt1 | contig 76889 bp, 115 predicted proteins | sample YL17G09_36_MG_FD_203698 | JGI IMG/M metagenome (GOLD analysis project Ga0315285, IMG submission 203698) | Sediment microbial communities from Yellowstone Lake, YNP, Wyoming, USA - YL17G09_36 | ecosystem: Environmental > Aquatic > Freshwater > Lake > Sediment | place: USA: Wyoming | collected... | reverse complement strand
GGAAAATTAAAGATAAGGGCGATTGGTTTTTAAGCGCTGAAGAAGCGTTGTATTATGGTTTCTGCGATTACATCTTGGGCGATGTAGGCTGCGAAACCACTGAAGAATTAAAAATATACGAAAAGTTTAAAGGTAAGATATGACATTAGCTAATTTGAATAAAGAACACTTTACATCAAGAATTGAAAAAAGTAATCTAAAGACAGATTTGATAGCTGCTATTTGCAAGAAGAATGGTCATTTTAAAACACTAAGAAAAGCAACCAAAGATGAAGATGTCGATGGCGTGGATTACTGGGTAACATTTTCTGATTCCGATTCAGAAGTGCCAATTCAATTTAAGCTGCGTCCTAAGCCAAAACACAAAGATGTTCCGATTAATAGATATCAACCTTTTTATGGCCATAATCACGAAAAAACTAAAGATGGTAGAGACTTTCGTGGCATTCGTGATGAAAAGACTGTTTGGTATTATGTTGTTCTATTTGACGAAGTCTATCGAGTTCCTTGTGAAATCATTCGACCTGAGCTTATGGCTCTTTGTGATGCATGGGACACATGCGTGACAGACAAGCCAACTTTGGCTCCTTCTTTTTTCACACCAGAATTAGTTCAGCTTTGGTCAACATCTTCTGATTGGCAATATAGAAACAAAATGGTGTTTAGCAATGACAATGGTCAAGTTTGGTTTAAAAAATCAGGCAGAGAAGCTGCTAAATTTAACATGTATTTGCCATATGCACTTAAGGAGTGGTCTGCTAAATTTACCACTACAGAATTAAACTTAATTAAAAAACTAGAAGACAAATTAAAAAATCAATAAGAAAGGGTTTGTATGTCAGACAGTGTAGAATTTTTACTAACAGAAGAATTTCAGGTCTTCTCGCAGAAAATTAAAGATGTTTTTGATCGCAAAAAATCTAAACAAGATGAATTGAAGTTGTTGTACGACAAACTCAAATCAGAATTGAAGGCTATTGACGACGAAGCAAAAACATTACAAGAAGAATGGGAAGCTTTTAAAACCGGAGCCTCTAATAATGGTTAATCATTGGTTAGAAAAAGAAATCCTAGATGGAAATGATCAAGCTTTATTCGATATGGTGCAACGACGCCAATTGATGATGGCCGAAGAGGAAAAAGAAATCCTAGATGGAAATGATCAAGCTCTATTCGATATGATACAGCAACATCAATGGATGATGGAGACAGAATTCTCTGCTCTTAATGAAAAGATTGCAGAATTCCTTGATAATGGCAGCGCAGATTCATTAACTGAAAATGATGATGAAGCTTTTTTTGAAAAGCTTAGAAATTTAGGTGATGACGAAGAGGAGCCGATTCAAGATGCTGATCGTGAATTATTGTTATCTTTTGTTCCAGCAAAACATAAAAAAGCTGCGGTAGAAGTATTGGATAGGATGATTAATTGGGCTATTCAAGAAACGTTAAATGCCGAAGAATACAAGAAAGTTGATTAGGGGTTAAAGGTGGAAATTACAGGTTACGAAAATTTGCATACACATACAGATTTCAGCCTTCTCGATGGGTATGCTAAAATTGAGGAATATGCAAAACGAGCTAAACAAATAAATCAACAATTTCTCTGTGTTACTGATCACGGCGTGATGGGAGCAATCCCACGCCAGATCAGAGCTTGTGAAGAAAATAAAATCAATCCTATATTTGGATGTGAATTATATGTAAACCCCATGCAACCAGAACTAAAAGAAGGTGAAGCTGGTGGCGATTTTGCCAAACACCTCTCGCCAGAAGAAAAGAAACTATATAGAAAATCTAATCATTTGCTGGCCATCGCCCATAATGAAATTGGTTATTCTAATTTAGTTAAACTATCTTCTTGGGGTTGGACCAAAGGGTTTTACTATAAGCCTAGAGTTAATCATGAGCAATTATTGAAATACAAGGAAGGAATTACATTTACTTCTTGTTGCTATAATGGCGAAATCGGTCAAGCATTTGATCGGGGTGGAGAGGAATTGGCATTTCCTATGATTGAAAAATATATGGAGATGTTTGGGGATAATTTCTATCTTGAATTTATGCTGTTGGATTTTGTAAAACAAAAACCATATAATGTTTTCATTTTGAAAGCCCATGAAAAATATAAGTTGCCTTTAGTTGTGACAACTGATTGTCATTATTGTTTGAAAGAAGATAGCCATATGCAGAGATTAATGCTTATGGTTCAAACAGGAAAGACAATTCAAGATATTCAAAAAGCACTTGATGAAGACGAAACAGCCGATATGTTCGAGCTTCAGGATCAAAATCTATGGTATAAATCCGAAGAAGAAATTGATGCCAAGTGGAAATCGAATTATAGCGATGTTATTGATTATGAACTGTTGAAACAGGCCAAACGCAATACAGTCGCCATTTGTCAAAAAGCTAAAGGCGTTCAATTAGACAGATCTAATAAGTTGCCCATTATTCCAGATGCTGATGCAAAATTAACAGATTTTGTAATCACTGGTTTTGATCAAAGAGCCCTTCCTAGAACTAAAGAATATATAATGCGATTGCAGGAAGAGCTATCGCTTATTATCCAAAAAGGATTTTCTTCTTATTTTCTAATTCAAAAGAAAATGACTGATGAAGCCAGACGGGCTTGTCCTCGCCTTTTGGGCTGGGGCGACGGCTCAGAAGCTGTTGGTCCTGGGCGAGGCAGTATTGGTGGTTCTTTAGTGGCCTATTGCCTTAAAATTCATGATGTAGATCCAATTAAACATGATTTATTGTTTTCTAGATTTTTAAGTCCTGCTCGTGGTGGTAAAACCATGAGGTATAAATGGACTTCAGATCCTATTTATATAGAAACAGAAAAAGGCACAGTGGAAGAATGTCCGTTTTAGGTAATAAAAAAGCCCCTTTCGGGGCTTTAATTTACTTATTCATGAAGGCTTTCATGAAGGCTCTTTGAAGAGCATCTTTTAAATGCTCATGAGGCATTTTCTTCTTCATTGGATTGCCATCTTGTTCAGGAGCTTCATCTTCTTTGCCAAATGGATCAGATCCATCTTCATCATCTGAATATTCGTCTTCATCTCCATTTTCATCGCCGTCGCTATCGTCGCCGTCTTCATCGGTGTCGTCATGTTCTTCGTCAGGATCGGTTTCATCATCTGGATGACCTTCCTCGTCATCTTCCGATGGTTCGACTTTTTCATCATCCATATCTTGTTCGCCATCAAAATTAGCATCGCCATTATTGCCGATGCCCATAGGAGGGCCAACAGCTTCGGCCATTGCTCTGGCAAGACGATTAGCACGTCTTTCGCCTTCATTATCACCGAATAGAATTGTCAATTCTTGATAAGCTTCTGGAAATTCTAAAGAAGCTTTCAACATTTCGCCAAGAATATTGGCTCGTCGCATTTCATGAACCAAATGTTCGACAACTCTAGGATTTTGACCGGCTAGAGCGACGATGTATCTAATGGCATCATTATCACAAGTATTTTCTTTCATCATATACTTGGCGAATTGGCTGGCAGACATTTTGCTGGTCTTGTTCAAGAAATGTTCTGTTTTAGGCATTTTGTTTTTTGGCCAATCTCCACCAAGTTCTTTACCTAAAGCAGACAATTTAGAAGCTCCAGCCTTCATATCTGGTTCGTATTTTAGTTTGCCGTCACCCATATCAGCAAATCCACCTTTTTCGGCACCCTTGGCAGCCGCATTGCCATTGGCAGACTTATAAGGAGATAGTTCGCCCTGGCCTTGGCCTTTGGTTGGGCTTTTGGGATCTGGTCCGTCGTAATCGGCAACCAATTTAACTTTTGGCGATCCGACCAAACCACCTTTGGCGTCTACGCCTTCTTTTCTCTCTTCAATATAACTTGTGAACTTTTTGAACATTATTGTCTCCGTTGAGATTGTTTATTAATAGATATAGGCAACTAATATATTTAAGCAGCATTCTCCTAAATAAATCATGAATTTCAAGACTTGGTACACAGAAATGGCTGCCCCGCTAGAAAAGCATCTAGCTGGCGTTTATTATCATGGCACTTCTAAAGCTGCTCAGGGAGAATCTATATTCAAATCTGGTATTCAGCCGCCTGATTTAACATTTAAACCAAAAACTCATTTAACGCCAGTTCCAGGCAAAGTGTATATAACTCCCGAGTTAAGATATGCTGTTATTTATTGTTTGGGTGGTGACATGGCAGGACATAATATTCCAGAAACTTGGGATAAAGTTGGTTATTTATTTGAGATTCCAGGTTCGGCACTGCATGACATCCAGCCTGATGAAGACTCAATTGGAGAATTATTGTATTCAAAAAGCACGCCTTGGTTGATGGATTTGGCGAAAAGAACAGTAGCTCCAGCTAGGCTACGGGGTGTTTTTGAAGGAGAGTATGCTTATTGGGCTTCTGTGGGAAAACAACTATTGCGAAGAATGACGGATTGGCAGAAGTTGGATTTGATTGATCGAGGTGCCCATATCGCCCACACAGGAGCTTTAATCCCAACTAGTGCATGGAAATTCGACAAAAGTAAAACTCCGCTACTACATAGAGATGGAAGCAACTTTTTCGAATTGGCAGAAAAAATTCGATAAGCTGCTTTACAAATGAGATTTTTGGCGTATAATGAAACTACCTGCCCGAAGAACGAAAGTTCCTAGCGGCAGACCCGTCAGTAGTGGAGAGGAAGTGGCGAAACAGGGTTAAGGTTTTCCGTGTTTTGCGTCCTCCGAATAAGAGCTATTGACGAAAACCTATTTTTGATTACTATGTGACAAGGACACGGGTAGAGGTTGAAAAAAGACTGTTGACACCTAGTTCATGACGCTAAAGTGCCCGTTTGCCTGGGCTTAACCGTAAGGCGGTGAAGACGACCGCAAGATAAGGGGATTAGATTGACCAGATGGCGACTGGCTAGCGGAACATGAGGCGTCCTTTATGGGGCCGTCAGGCATCGACAGGTAATGCAGTAGATAGATGGCATGCAGCGGTTGAACGAAGGGCCGCTTTAAAAATCGTTCAAGCCTTAACAGGCAACACTCTAGCTCTCGCTGCTTAAGGTGGCGACAGGTTGATAGAAGCGATGCTGGTAGCGTCTTGAAAACCTGAAAAAAAATCCGGCTGGTTTAGGTTCACGCAGAGATACCTAAACGAGACAAAGATTCTGCTGGCTGTGAATTGTCCTTAGCTTTATGTGGACACGAATGGCGAGATGCGAAAGCAAAAACAATAAGACAAGCATGTAGAGGTCTTTTTACAAGTTATTCTGGAAAGGGGTTCGGAAGTCGAGCCCATCTAAATCGAAAGGTTTAGAAAAAAATATTGGGTGAATTCGGTGAAACCCCTCTGGGGCAATACCGAGCCAAGCTTGCGATACATCGCAGGAAGGTGTAGAGACTACTGGAGAGGTTTAGCCCTCTTAATAACCAGATAAGCGCCCGATGCCTAAGGCTGAAAAGCTATGGCAATGATATAGTCCATTCACCTAGTAATAGGTGTGGGGAATATCGACTCCCCTCGGCTCCACTAAACTCCGCTCAGATACATGTATCTGAGCGGAGTTTTTTTGTTTTTATCATCGGCTCCATGCATACATATCGTGGAGGTAGTTATGATAAAATTAATATGTGAGGTTTGCGAAAAAGAATTTTTTCGTTCAACTAGTGAAGTAAATAGAAATAAAAAAATAGGAAGAAGAGTTTTTTGCTCTAGAGAGTGTCAAGGTAAAGTTAACCTTTCAAATCTAGGAGAAAAGCGAGTTCATGAACATTTGACTCCTTGGCGAACATGTGACGAGTTTTCACCGTTCAGAAAATTTCTTTCATCGGCAAAAGGAAGTTGCAAACATAGAAATAAAAGTAAAAAAAAGAAAGACAGAATTGTTTCAATCACATTGGAAGATTTGAAGTCACAATGGGAAAAACAGAAAGGGATTTGTCCTTATACAGGTTGGCAATTGAAAATTTCAGAAAAAACAACGAATGGCACATGTTTGTCAACGACACCAGATCGTGCAAGTTTAGATAGAATAGATAGTTCTAAAGGATACACTAAAGATAATATTCAATTTGTCGCTTTAATTGCACAATATGCAAAAAATGGATGGGCAGGGCAAGAAGTTTTGAAATTTTGTCGGGCGGTAGTGGAAAACAACGCCTTCGGCGCATAGCTATTATGAAAAACGGGCCACTAATTTAGCGAGGTAACATGGACGGCAAAAGTTTAAAAATAACAAATACAAAGGAATGTTATGATAGATTGTGGTTTTGGTGGTAGCTTTGGTGAAAATTATCCCGTAGATATTTTAAAAAATATAAAAGCTGTTGAATCGGCTTTGCATCTCATTTATAATTTGCAAATGAAATATGCGGATTTGAAAATGTGTCATGAGTTTTATGGCGTCTCTGATCGGGCTTCAAAAGAGGCTGAAACGAAGGCTGCTTGGAAGGTCTATAAATCTGCAAAATTGCAGTTGGAAGCATCTCTTATAAAATTTTTCGGAAAATCAATTTTAGAATAAACATGAAAGCATCAGCCGATTCCCGATAATGAGAAGCGAAACATATTTTCCATATTATTCATATGGCAGGATCGTTTATGATCCTCGTAAAAACGATCCCAAATTATATGAGCCTTGGTGGAGCTTGGTTATTTGTGAGGCTCATGGGATTATTGATTTTTATTCATGGCTTTGTCACAAATGGGGAAAACCAATAGACAAGGGCAATGCTTGGGGTCCGCACATTAGTTGGGTTAAAGGTGAAGAACCTGAAAACAAAAATCTTTGGGGATTTAAGCATGACAGAATAAAATTTTATTATTCTAATATTGTGCGAACTGATAACAATTGTCATGCTTGGCTGGATGTTTGGTGTCCGCAACTTCATGTTTTTAGAGATGCTTTAGGATTGCCTCATAAAAAGTTTAATTTTCATCTGACATTAGGCAGATTGAAGTAAGTGCCGCTAAAGTATAGCTTTACAAGTTACGATGTATATGGTAGGGTGTGCATTCACCCAATTCATTTTTAGGGAAATACATGGATAACTATAACGCATCTCAAATTTCTGTTTTGAAGGGCTTGGAAGCTGTACGTAAAAATCCCGGCATGTATGTTGGCGATACAGACCGCAAAGGCTTGCACCATCTTGTTTGGGAAATCATTGATAATTCTATCGATGAGGCGATGGCTGGCCATTGTACTGAAATTTGGCTTAATGTCGATAAAGATGGAGAGACTGTTTCTGTAGAAGATAACGGTCGTGGAATTCCAGTTGATCTACATCCAACAGAAAAGAAATCCGCTTTAGAATTAGTTATGACCACCTTGCATGCCGGTGGTAAATTTAATGAAAGCGGCGGAACCTATGAAGCTTCTGGCGGTTTGCATGGTGTTGGTGCTAGTTGCGTAAATGCCCTTTCAGATAGCTTGACGGCAGAAGTGTTTCGAGAAGGTTATTTGTGGCGTCAAACTTATTCGGCAGGCAAGCCCACCAGTAAAGTTTCTAAAATATCAGAATGCAAAAAAGGTAAAACGGGCACCAAAATAACATGGCATGCTGATCCATCTGTATTTAAAAATAATCCAAAAATAGATGATAATTGGATTGTGCGTCGAATTAGAGAAATGGCTTTCTTGAATCGTGGTTTGAAACTTAATTACGTTAATCAAGCCACTAATTTTAAAGAAACATTTTATTATACTGGCGGCATTGCTGATTACACAAAATTTTTGTGTCAAGGCAAAGCTGGCTTATATCCCACTGATGTAATTTATGGAGAAGGCAAAGTAGATTTAACTTCTCGTTCTGGGCAATGTGGTGTGCAAATTGCCTTGGTCTATTCTGAAGAAGATGATGAATCCATTTTGTCATTTGTCAATAACATTATTACCAGCGACGGTGGCACCCATGTCAGCGGATTCAAAACTGCATTGACAAGGGTGATTAACAATTTTGCTCGTCAACACAAATTAATTAAAGATAATGGCACAAATTTAAATGGCGACGATGTCAGAGAGGGATTGGTTGCCATTATCAGCATTCGATTTCCTAGACCAGAATTTGTATCTCAAACAAAATCTAAATTGGGAAGCGTCGAAGTTGAAACCGTAGTTAGCAATTTAACGATAAATCTATTGACCAGCTATTTTGATAAGAATGCTGGCGTTTTAAAGAAGATCGTTGAAAGAGCATTGCTGGCACAAGAGGCCAGAACAGCAGCTAAAAAGACATCTGAATTAATTAAAAGAAAAGGCATTCTTGGCAAAAACAATCGTATGCCTGGAAAGTTGTATGATTGTAACACTGAGAAAAAAGAATTGTCAGAGCTTTTTATAGTTGAAGGTGATTCGGCGGCAGGTAGTGCGAAAGACGGCAGAGACCCAGAAATACAAGCCATTCTTCCGGTTCGTGGCAAGGTGATTAATGCCGAAAAGAATGATGTTTCTGATTTGTTAAATAACAAAGAAATTGTATCTTTAATTATTGCCATTGGGACTGGAATTAAAGATGACTTCAATTTAGATAAATTGAGATATAATAAAGTAATTATCATGGCGGATGCTGACGTGGATGGTTGTCACATTGCCACTTTATTGTTGACTTTTTTCTATCGGTATATGCGGCCATTGGTAGCGGGTGGTCATGTTTATTTGGCTCAGCCGCCACTTTTTTGTGTAGAGGTTGGCAAGGTTAAAAAGTATTGTTGGACCAACGAGGAAATGCAAGCTGAAACAAAGAAACATGCTAAGTCCAAGGTTGTGCGATTTAAAGGTTTGGGTGAAATGGATGCAGAGCAATTGGCGGAAACGACAATGCAGCCGGATGTTAGACGTTTAATTCAATTGCAGATTAACGATCCTGGTAATTCAGAGCATATTGTGTCTGTTTTGATGGGCACTGATGCCGCACCTCGTAAGAAACATATTATCAATCAAGTCAATAGTGTGATTAAGCAATGAAATCTTCACACGGTTTGAAATTAGTTTTGATTGGCTCGGTGGCAGCCAAACAACATTTTCCAGATTTTCGTGAATCGAAAGATGTTGATTATTTGATTGATGATTTGTCGTATCATGAAAGTGGTGTGGAATATCATAATTGCAACAATGGTGTGGGCATACGTCGTATATTTGATGAGAATGAAGAGGTGGCAACACCATCACAGCTTTATACGTTGAAATTGTCGCATTGTTTTTGGGATATTAATTGGGAAAAAACAATGTTTGACATTTTGTTTTTTCAAAAAAACAATGTCACATTGGATTGCGAATTATTCAAACAATTGTATAAAGATTGGGCTTTGCTGCATGGAAGCAAACGTGCTTGCTTAAAGAAAACAAATGATGATTTTTTTAAAGATAAAGTTGATAGAAAATATGTTCATGATGACATCCATCGGGCGGTTGCGTATTATAATGAGCCTATGTTTGAGAAGTTAAAGAAAGATCGTTCTTCTGCAATGCTTGATCACAACATGTTTTTAGATCTTTCTTATGATGACCAATTGAAACTATGTAGAGAAGAAATCTACGTTACAGCCTTGGAGAGATTTTTAATTCCTTTGGATTTTAGGACAAGCAGAAGTGTAGCTTATAAGAGAGCATGTAAGCTTTTGATTACATCAATGACCAAGGGTTGGTTTGCGAGTTATATTGCGATGAATTGGCTTAATCTCCGCAAACCTGATGATCATAATTTTGTTGAATTATTTCATCAAAATTTAAAAAATATCAATACTATATAATGTGCGGCAAATAGTTCCTAATTTTATAGTAAAGGTGATTATGATTAAAAAAAGAAAAGATTTGGTGGGAGAAAAATTTGGAAGACTTGTTGTAATTGAAAGGGCGGATGACGCTTTGTCGCCAAATGGAAAACGTCGTTGTGATAGATGGACATGCAAATGCGATTGTGGAAACACAACAACACAATATTCAACATGTCTGAAAAAGGGGGGCAATCAATCATGTGGATGTTACAGAATAGAGATGATGCAAAAGCGATGCTGGAAGGGTTATGGAGAAATAAGCGGATCTTATTTTAATCGTTTGCAACGTGATGCTAAAGATAGAAATCTTGAATGGTCAATAAGTATTGACTATTGTTGGGATGTTTTTCTTAAACAAAATAGAAATTGTGCTATTACCGAATTGCCTTTGGAATTTAGGCATATGTATAAAAAAGAATCCCAGTTGCAAACAGCATCTTTAGATCGCATTGACAATTCTGAGGGGTATGTTGAAGGAAATGTTCAATGGGTTCATAAAGATATCAATGTTATGAAATGGGCTTTTTCTATGGAAAAGTTTTATTTTTTATGCGACCTTGTATTAAAGAATAAAACTAAGTATATTGAAACATATGATCCAAAAATGCAAGTAAAAGCATATGAAAACCATTTTGGACCGAGGGTGAATTTACTTTGAGCAAACCAATGTAACGTCAAAATTGAAAGAAGGGAAAATAAGAAATGCAATTAGCTGAAATAAAAGAATTGATTGAGAAGTATGACTTTAGTGCTTTCAAGGAATTGATTGAAAGCGAAGGCGATTATAAAGATGGCGTCAAAGAATTTGAAGAAGAAACTGGTTTGAAGTTTGAATTCGTTGATGCATCTCGTCAGGGGGAGTATTACAATTGGACTTGGAAGCTTAATGGTCAATTGTATCAAATTAGTGGCGAATACTCTTCGTATGACGGGTGTTATATGGATAAGATTCAAGATTTTTATGAAGCGAAGGCTGTGCAAATTACTGTTTATAGAGAAAAGGATTAAAAATGAGCGAATTATCTTTAGAAGAACTCAAAAAAGCTATTTTGGAAAATGTTGGAGAGGAAGTGTGGAGTGAATTCATTAGCAATGAAGGCTATTATTATGGAGAAGATGAAGAAGGCGGCTTTGAAAAGGTCAAAGCCTTTTTGGAATCTGAATTAAAGTTTGCCTTCATGGATAGCGAGCGTAGTTCGGATGATGACCATGACGGTTATACCTGGAGATGGAAGTTTGGAGATCGTATTTTCCAAGCAGATGGCTATTACAGTTCATACGATGGTAGCCAGTTAGATGATGCAATGGATTTTTACGAAGTTAAGCCGGTAGAGAAAACGATTACGGTTTACGAAAGAATTTAATGGCGAAAAAATTAGACACCGCAGATCAACTTATGTCTGAGGAAGAACTGGCGACAGTTCTTGATTCAAGATTTACGTTGTATGCTTTCATGACGCTAGAGCAACGGGCTCTACCTGACGTTCGAGATGGTTTGAAGCCATCTCAGCGTCGAGTGTTGATCGCCATTAATGATTTGGGATTAACAGCAAATGGAGCCACAGAAAAGTCGGCTAAAATTTGCGGTGACATCAGTGGAAATTATCATCCACATGGCGAAGCTGTTGTTTACCCGACGATGTACCGCATGGTGCAGTCATGGGCTCTGCGATATCCTCTTTTGATTGGCCAGGGTAATTTCGGTAATGTTGACGGCGACCCTCCAGCCGCTATGCGATATACCGAGGCAAAGCTTTCTCGTTTCGGAGAAGCGATGCTTGCGGATTTGTCTGAAGATGTGGTTCCTTATGTTTTAAATTACAATGAAAAACGTAAAGAGCCCACTATTCTTCCGTCGATGTTGCCTAATTTATTGGTTAACGGCTCAGAAGGCGTGGCGGTTGGTTGGGCGACAAAGATCTTGCCCCACAACCATCGAGAAGTTGTGGCCGTCATTAAAAAGTACATTGAGAACCCCGATGTCACTTGTGAAAAATTAGTCAAAATTATGCCCGGTCCTGATTTTCCTTCAGGAGGAAAAATTTTAGGAAGACAGGGTGTTATTGATTATTACAAGACAGGTCATGGCAAGATAACACTTGAAGGCACGTATGCTATAGAGCGAGATGGCAAAGGCAATTCGATTGTAGTTACTGAATTGCCTTATCAAATCAGCCCAGATCAATTATGCACTCAAATTAAGAAGCTAGTTGACGACGAAGTCATAACTGGCATTTCTGATTTGAAAAATCTGTCTTCAAAGAAGACGGGCATTAGGGTTGTTATTTACATTGCCAAGAGCGGCAATCCAAATCTGGTTTTGAATCAGCTTCTCAAGCAGACTTGTTTGAGAAAGAAGATTGCTGTAAATCACACTGTGCTTGTTGATGGCAAGGTAGTTCCAGATGCCAATTTATTGGAGTTGGTTTCGGCGTTTGTTGATCACAGAAAGTTAATGCTGACCAACAAGTACACGGCGGAATTGACTCGTGCTAAAAATAGAATTCACATTTTGGAAGGTTTGATTGGCATCTTTGATGTTCTGGATGCTGTTATCAAATTAATTAGAAGTTCGGATAATCCAGAAGAGGATTTGCTATCTAAAAAATATGTAAAAACTGTTGAGCAGGCGAAAGCCGTTTTGGCTTTGACGTTGAGACAACTGTCAAAATTAGAGGTCAACAAGCTTGTTGATGAGTTAAATAAACTCACTGACAGAATTAAATGGTTGAACAGCATATTAAAAGATACATCTGAAATATTGAAGTTGATTGTGCAGGAGCAGGAAGAGCTTGCCAAGAAGTTGGGTGATGATCGTCGCACCCAAATAGTCGGAGATGCAGAAGATATTGCCGATGAGGATTTGGTCAAAGACGAGCAATTATTGATATCGCTTACTGGCGACGGGTATGTGAAGTCTGTATCTTTGGATAGCTATAAGCTTCAAGCTCGTGGTGGAGCCGGTTCAATAGCTGTGAGCAAGTCGGATAAGCCAGAAAACATTTTTGAAATGTTTGAAGCCAACAGCAAAAGTTTGGTGTTGTTCTTTACCAATCTTGGCATTTTGTATCAACGTAAGGCTTATGAGATTCCTCAGGGGTCTAAGACTGGCAAGGGATTGCACGCCAGCAATATGTTGAATCTTGCTGCTGGTGAATTTGTGACCAACATGGTTAGCATCAAAAGCATTGATGAATCTGGTTATTTAGTGATTGTCACTACGAACGGTGTGATTAAAAAGAGCGAGATTAAAGAATACAACACCATCAGAAAGAACAGTGGCATTGCCGCTATTCAATTGGGGATGGGCGACCAAGTAGCATTTGCTTGTGTGACGGATGGCAAAAAGGATGTATTTATCGTCACTGCTAAGGGGCAGTGTGTGAGATACAACGAGAAGATCGTTCCGATCCAAGGTCGGACGACAAGAGGTAGTCGTGCAATGCGTTTAGATTTGGATGATACAGTGGCTCAGGTGTTTACACTAGAAGTTAAGGACACGCCAGATGTATTGGTGGTTACAAGTGGCGGTTTTGCCAAGAGGACTTCTGCAAAAGAATATCGTGCTTTGACCAATAAAAATGTCAAAGGCTATTCTGTAATTAAAAAGCAAACTTTAGTTAAAAATGGGGATATAATTGGGGCATGTGCTGTATCGAAGGGAGATTCATTGCTTGCACTTACTTCAAGTGGCAAATGCATTAGAATAGACTTACAAGATATTAGAGAGACGGGACGCACTACGAGTGGTGTTAAAATAGTTAAATTAGATGATCATGAATCTGTAGTTAAAGTAGCTAAAGTATCTACACAAGAGGTTTAATGGACGGATATTGTTATAATTATCCATATATGTATTATATGGTGGAGGGCGATGATCCCAATCAATGTATTTTGAAAATAGAAAAGCCAGAGCGATCTGGCTTTTATTTAATTCCATTGGATGAAAATGGACAATTATACTCAACTTATCTTGTAGAATACATAAGATCAGGCGTCCTCTTTGCGGCGACTGCCCATAAAGTGCCAGGGCAAAATTATTTTGAAGTTGTCTTTGCGTGTAAAAAAACTACATTTGGCACATTTGATAACAAAGTGCATCAATATGGTGGAAAATACACGCATCCAGATTTCAAATATGGTTTTGCCGAGGTGGGAATTAATGACTTGGCAGAATTGTTTGCTGTGGGCAACATTCAAGTAATTGGTTGCGATGCCAAGTGTCATTGTCATGAGAAAGTTCCAAAAATAGATTTAAATGCTAAGTCTATTTTTCTTACTGGCGGCATTGGTGATATTTTTGCAATTGATAGTTTTCTAAGCGACGACATTAAATCAAACATAGAAACTATTTGTTATGCGACCAAGCAATCGCAGGTATTGCAAAAGTTATTTTCGGTTCTGCCTTGTTACAACATAAAAAAGCATGTTGTGGTATGGGATGATTTTAGCGAACGACCTTATATTGCAAATAAGGCGGATTGCCAGTCGGACCATCCAGAGTTTTTAAATGCTGTTGATTTTGGAATATTTACAATTTTCCCGCAATTCGCTGCTGGACATGTGGCTTATAATAAATCAAGTTGGTTAAATTATAAATTATCAGATATTAGTATTGACCTTCCCATAGAATATGTTGTAATTTGTCCTTATGCATCGAGCAATTTTAGGAATCTAGATGGCAGTATTTATGAAGGCGTTTCTAGGAATTTATTGACATCTGATTGGGAAGAAGTCATACGGTTTCTAGAACGAAAGAAAATAACAGGCGTGGTCTTAAACGACAAACGAGAACCAGTTCCTGACCATCCTAGTATTATTGATTGCTCTGGCCAAACTGACATTTTTGAATCTATCGAGATCCTAAAAAAAGGCAAGTATTTCATCGGAGCAGATAGTAGTTTTTCAATACTTGCTGCTAAGCTATTTGATGTCCAACATTTAATGATCAAAATAGTATTGATGCACGGTATCAGTTGGAAGTACGCTTATTGGGCACCTCATACCGATTTTTCATTTTTACAATCCGCAGTTAAAACAAATCATTTGGAATAAATATGACGATTGAAGAAAATCAAGAATTAAATAAAATATTGAAGGCGTCTGATGTAGCCAAGACTACAACTAACAATATCAATAAGCCTGGAACTATTTATTATAGCAATGGATATCGGTCTCCAGAAACAGATGAAGAGGCTAGTTCTGGGGCATATTGCCAATGGACATCAACAGATAACACTAAGTTTTTTCCTGCTGGTCGTACTTATTCAGAGTTAGGACCAGCACTTTGGGAGCCAAAATATTGTCCTAATCGTGGTTACTTTTTTGAAAAAGTAGAATGTAACACAAATGGTTTATTGGAATTTCCAGAAACCAACTCCAAACTAATTGTAGAAGAGATCAAGAATTTTTGGGGACTAGAAGATAAATATCGTCAAAACAAATTGGCATATAAGCGTGGTTTGCTTTTCTGGGGTCCACCAGGATCTGGCAAGAGCAGCACTATCAAGCTTATTTTGAAAGATGTGTTTGAGCGAGATGGTGTGGCTATAAAGTTTGGCAATCCAAGCGTGTTTATTGAATGCATGAGAATTATTCGCACTATTCAAAAATTAACACCAATAGTAGTTTTGTTAGAAGATATTGATGCTATTATTGAAGAGTGGGGTGAGACGGAGGTGTTGAATATTTTGGATGGTGTTGAAACCACTGATAAAGTGGTTTATTTGGCTACTACTAACTACCCTGAGAAATTAGGCGAACGAATTATCAATCGTCCAAGTAGATTTGATCGTCGGTATAAAATGCCACACCCCAGCAAGGCATCTCGCAGATTGTATCTTGAGCATTTGTTGAAAAATCAAGCTCCTGGTGATGTTGAGGTCGATTTGGATAAATGGGTTAAAGATACAGTGGGCATGTCAGTTGCTCATCTTAAAGAGCTTTATACTGCTGTTTGTATTTTGGGCGATCCCTATAAAACAGTCATTGATAGCTTGCAAAGCATGGTAGAAAATCGTTTGTCTTCAGATGAAGATAAAAATACTTTGGGTTTCACCAAATTTGAAAAGGAAGACAAGTAATGGAAAATAATGATTTGTCGAAGTTGGATCAAAGCATGGCATTGGTATCGGAGATTTACCCGCCTCATTGGCGAAGGCTTTACGATAATTGCCTTGCCGAAAAATTTACCACTATTGAGGCTATGGAGTTGGTAAAAACGTATATTATTTCTGTTGGAACGAATGGTACGAAATGTTGAAAAAATGTATTTCAGGCGCTCAAAATGGGGCTGATATTGCGGGATTGGTCACTGCTAAAAAGTTTGGTATTCCAACAGATGGCATTATGCCCAAAGGATACAAAACTACAGCCGGGTCTCGTCCTGAATATGCAAATTTATACAATATAAAAGAACATGTCTCGGCTAGTTATGTTCCAAGGACTTATCAAAATGCCAAAGATGCAGATGGCACAATTAGATTGGCGTTTAATTTTCAATCTAGAGGTGAAATTTGCACTTTAAATGCAATTAAGCAATATAATAAACCGTATATTGATGTTGATTTAAACAATCCAATTCCTCATCAAGATGTGGTGGATTGGATATTGAATAATAATATAGAAGTGCTTAATGTAGCTGGCAATGCAGAGACGACTTATGGTGGCACAAATATAGCTACCGCAGAATATTTAACTGAAGTTTTTAAGCTGTTGGGATTTAATAGCTTTTAATTATTTCATAAAGCGTATGTTTTCTGTCTAAGTAAACAGTGGATTCTTTATATAGATAATCAGCTATATGTTTAACTTGTTGCATTCCACCTATAGTTAAGTAGTAATTATTTTTATCTTTATCGGGATTTCTTTGGTGTAATTTAAGTTTGTTTTTTTGAAATATATTCAAAATGGCTGTTAAAAACTCTTTTGTTCCGCATATTTTAATGTTGTAGCCATTAACGGCTTTTGCAAACGAACCATCGCCATCAAAATAGCCCCTTATAAAATGTCTTTCGAGTTTTTTGGTGATGCTTGGAAATTTGAGTGTTAAGCTTTTGTGTTCGGTAAGTCCTTGTTTAAGTAAATCATTGAACATTGTTTCTGAAGTCATTAAAAGTCTATTGTAAATAATATTTTTGCTATAACCGCTATTAGCCGTGTATTCTTTAATTTGATAATTAGATTTTAAATGTTTGACGAATTTTGTTAAATGATTTTTGTCCTTTGTGCCAATGGCAACCCCTATTAATTTTTGTGAACCACGATTAGAGATATACCCATCAGCATACATAAATCCTAACCAATAAGCTTTAATTTCTGAATTGATATTTTCGAAAAAATTATGATCTACAAAATATTTTCTAGAATTTGTTTTGTTGCTTCTAGTAAGGTTAAGATTTTTAATTCTTAATTGAAGGCTGCTATAGGATACATTTGCTGTTTTAGCGGCTGCTTGCAAAGATAGTCCATGTAGATAGAGTTTGATTGCATTTTCTAATTTATCTGTGTATTTCATTGACAATTCCTTTTATTTTACATATAATCTATATATACGTAGGAGTATAAAATTATGGATTCTCAAGAAAAGTTTTTGAAAATTATTTGGGCTATTTTTGATCATGATGGATACGATGCTAGGTATAAAGCTAGGTTGGAAATGGAGGTGAAAGAAATTGACATATTAATGGCGCAAGATTATTTTTTGGATTTGTTTGATAGAAAAGCTAAATTTGCTAAGAATGAAAATAATTTGTTTGTGGCCAAGCTGTTAAGGCTGGTGGATGATTTTGATATTGAATTAGAGCCACAATATACTTTGGGTGAATTTCCTGACGTGGATACGGATTATCTTCAAATAGTTCGTGATTATCTAAAGAACGAATGGGCAATTGAGGAATTTGGTAAAGATAATGTCTGTGCTATCGGAAATTACACTTAATTTAAGATCAAGTCTTCCTTGATCGATATGGTTCGTGTACATGGCAAAGATCGTAGTGATATCTTAAAGATCACTACAAAAATAGGACTGAAGGATGACGATGGCAACAATTTGACTTGGGATAAAGCGATGGAGCAATATCCTGATCTCAAGACTTATTGTGATGAAAACCCAGATGTTGCGGATGCCGCTCACAGATTATTGCATCGTAATCGTGGTGCAGGAACGCATGCTGCTGGATTAATTATAGCTGATCGTCCAATTAATGCTTTGGTGCCATTGGTACGTGGCAAGGATGGTTTGCCAACTTCTGCCTTTGTAGAAGGTTTGCATGGTACGGATTTAGGCCCACTTGGGCTAATTAAATTCGATTTATTGGTAATTACCAATTTAATGCAGATTGCAATTGCATGTCGTATTATTAAAGAACGACATGGTGTGACTTCTATATGTGCCTTGCCCGGTCAATCCGACTGGAGCGACACAGCATACTTAGATGATCCCGCTGCGATTGCCTTGGCATCTGAAGCTAAATTAAAATGTATATTTCAATTTGATTCAGATGGTATTCGAGAGTTGGTGCGTCGAGGTGGCGTTGATAATTTCGAAGATCTTGCAGCTTATTCTGCTTTGTATAGACCAGGACCGATGGGTTTGGGAATGCATGATGTTTTTGTGGCAAGAAAACGTGGTCACGAAAAATACACTTTGCACCCAGTGTTGCAGCCAATTTTGGGAATGACATATGGCGTGATGGTTTATCAAGAGCAGGTTATGAAGATTTTACGTGCGGTTGGCAATGTGCCAGATATGCACTGTGAAATTGTAAGAAAGGCTATTTCTAAGAAAAAGATAGAAATATTTGGTCGTTACAAAGAAATGTTTTTAAAGAATGGCCAAGAGATTTTAGGCTGGGATGAGGCTCGGGTATCCGAATTGTGGGATCAAATTGAGGCTTTCGCCGAATATGGTTTTAATAAGTCGCACACCATTGCTTATACTTATGTTTCTAGTCGATTGTTGTGGTTGAAGGCACATTATCCTTTGGAGTTTTTTACAGCTATTTTAAGTTGTTGCGATGATACGGCGAAGCTAAAAGGCTATCGGCAAGAAGCTGAAAGCATGGGAATCAGCATTGGTCGTGTCACATTAAATAAGTCTAAAGTAAAGTTTGATATTGTTGATGATGCCATTTACATGGGGTTTTCCAATATCAAGGGTGTGGGGGAGGAAATAGCGGCGAGGATAGTGGCGGGGCAGCCATATAGAGACTTTGAAGATTTTCTAAAGAGATTTGGCACAGAAGCAAATGTTGTTAAGGCGTTAATTGCTTTGCGAGTGTTTGAAGGCGATCCGGTCAAGCTGTATTTGTATTATGAATATTACAAAGCGGAAGTTAAAAAACTAACTGATAGCGTGAAGCGGACTGAGGAAAGCTATAAGAAATACGCATTAGAGGTCGAGTTGATTTTATCAGATGTAAAAGAAATCGAAGGTCCAGAAGGACCAGATATATCTTCAAGAGACAAACTACTTTTAATGTTTTCGGCACTTAAAGCAAAGATGTCTGTTAAGCAGCTTAAAGAGTTCACGGTAGACGAAAAATATATGAGTTTTCTAAAAGATGCAGCAGAGTTTGATACAGAAAGAGCGTTCATTGAGTACATGCAGGGTGCTGATTGCCCTTGGAAGTTGTTAGAAGAATCAGAAATCAGAACGCTTTGGAAAGTGGTTAAAAAGTACAAAAAAACAAAATCAAATGCAGAATTGGAGTTGGATGGCATTGCTTCTTTGGAAGATTTTGAGTCGGCAACGGAATTGACTGTGGAAATGAAAGAGCTTTTGTGCGAAGTTCCTCAGATCGCCGAGAGTAAATTCTATGGATTTAGTTGGCGACATTTGTTAGAAAGCAGTCCTGATTTCCAAGGCGACAGGACGTTTTTTGACTTTGATGAAGACGAGACGATTACAACAAAAGCATGTGAAGTCCATGTGATTGAAAGACCCAGAAGAAAAGAATCTAAGTCTAAAAATAAAACTGTGTATTACACGGTTTTAGTAGAAGATGCCAACTCTAAATCTCAAATGATTACTTTTTGGTCTGATGATTATGATAGATTTAAAGAGGAATTGGAATATTGGGAAAGCGATGTTAGAAAAGGTAATTTTTTAAGCATTCGTTTGAAAAAACCTGAGCAAGGTTGGCAGAGTTATACATTTGATGCCCCGGCAAAACAAAATAGGTGGAAAGAAATTCCAAAAGACAAGAACAAAGATTATAGAATTGTTGTTTTGGCTAGGCCATCTCAGTTAGACGAAGTAGACAAAGTGGAATCTTTGGTTTCTCCTAAAAATCTTATCAATTTAAAGAACGTTTTGGTGGTGTAATGGAAGAATTAGTTATAGATAAAGACAACTTCGACCAGCATTTTTTTGATGTTCGTCTGCATACGCCAAAAAAAGGGCAGGTGATGGTGTGTTATTCGGCGATGGCTGATTTTGTAGCAAGTAATGAAAAGAAGCAAATGATTGATCTGTTGTATATGCCCAATAAAGGCGTGGCTGCATCACAGATCATGAAAAATTTATTGCATGCTTCTGAAATAGATTCCGTTTTGGTTCCCAAGCAAATAGCAGAAGATTTAGTTGGGGGCATGACAAAAGAGCAAGTTTTGGAGAAGCCTTACAAATATAAGATCGAACTGTTTTACTACACAGACCCTCAGAACATTCCTGCTGATCCGCACTGGACAAGTATTTCTCTTTTAAATCTTTGAGGTTAAGATGGGCGCTATTTTAAAAAATTACAGCGACAAAAAGATTAAGTTTGTGGAAGAAGAAATATATTATTACAACAAAAGACAAGCTGATTATTTTGCCATAGCAAAAGATGATAAACAGCGGCTGACAATCGACAGTTGGTTGCGATGTCGTGATGCTGTTCATTCAACTCTTTCAAAGTCGAAGAAAAAAGATAGATTTTTGTTCTGTCATGAAATCAATAAAGAGAAAAATATTGCGGCTTTCATCCAATTTATCGAAAGGAAGTTGGAATTAAAAGCCCTAACCTTATTTGAGCCGACACAATTTGAGGATGTGATTTGCGTTCGGCCCTCTAAATGGTGGATGGAACGAGCCATGAAAAGATCTTTGTTTACTATTTTGATTAGAGCGGGCAAATACTTTAAGAGGAATAAAAACAACTTGGCAGATGTTGTGGAGCAGGGGACATATTTGACAGATACGTCTTATGCTTTTTATCGGTTTCTAGATGGATATACCCGATATACAGGAAACATTACGGGTTGGTATAACCAATTCTATTATAATGGTTTAAAGCATGAACAGCCAGATATTAAGAAAGTCGAAGAATTGTTGGTAAAACCATAAAAAAGAAACTATATATTTTATTATGAATGATCAAGATTACAATGACTTTGAAAAATGGCAGGATCAGTGGGATGCTGCTTTGAAAACCGATGCCTTTAAGGATCAAAAACCAGCGGCTCCTTCAGCAGCTACTGGCTTTACGGATTTCTTTGGCATGTCTTCTGATAAATCCTCTGACAAAGCAAATGTTTCGGATACCGAGTACTGGAACAATCTTTACGGTTTATCTAAAGAATACGCCCCAGATGAAAATGATTTGGGGAATCAGTATGACGATGATCATCTAGAAGGTGATTTGATGCAGGAGGATGTCAAGGTTGACCCAAAAACAATGGCTCGGGCAATGGCAAGTTCTGCTAATCCAATCAAGCCTAGTTCTATTGGAATCGACCAAGATGTTAAAAATCCTGTGTCTTTAGGCTCAACTTACGATATTTCTGATTTGCAAAATCTTGAGAGTCTTAAGGTTAAATTGCACGGATTATTGGATAAACTTAATGGCTTAGAGGGTTTGGCGGATACAAGTGCTAAACTAGAATCTCAAATTGTATCTTTGCAAAAGCAAATTGATGAAATTAGTGATGGGTTATCCCAAGGAATACCAAGTCACCAAGGTGACTAAAAAATTAAGCCGCTAAATGCGGCTTTTTTCATTTGTGGGCTTGCATTAATTGGTTTTAATTTGTAAAATTCCAATTTGGAGATATGTTATGTCTTTAGCTTGGAAAGCTCCCTCTAATGTTGTAGATCTACTTAATAGTGTCAAAGTTAAGTATCATGAGCCTCGTCTTCAAACTGCACACTTTGCTGTAGTTTTCAATGAATCTAAGCCTTTTATTAAAGATCGTTTTAATTGGGGCTCAATTAGCAAGTTTTCGGTTTTTAATAAACTCTTTCAAGAGCCGCAAAAACAGGATTTTTGCATCACCATCTGTTCGGATGTTTGGCATTCGGTGTTAAATAGTCATCAACAGGAAGCTCTTATCGACCTGCATTTAACTCGTTGTGAGCCGGATTATGTTCCCGAGACAATAGTTGAAGGAAAAAAGAAAATAGTTGTTAAAGATGAGTGGGGTCGGATTAAATATACTAGTGAGTTTAAATTAGATGACGATGGGAATCCAAAGTGGCGGGTTGCTCCTTTGGATTTAAGCGTTTTCAGTAAAAATGTCAGTAGGTATGGCTTGTGGTGTCCTGAGTTGCATGACTTGCAATCTGTAATGGCCGAAGCCGCTGGTGAAAAAAATGAAATATAAAAATTCGATTCTATTGATTCTAACATTGGTCGCCTTGATTGTCGTAGGCGTAGCCGTTGTTAGACATAAAATCGAAATTCACCATCCAACAGATCCCGTTGCAAATTCATATATTCAAGCACAAAACCCAATTACCGTGAAAAAGATCAATGTAATTGGGGGAGATGAATTTGATTTAATTTTAGCGGATGATAAAAGGATTCACGCAATTTTAGATGTGAGATCCACCCCAGACGCTAAAGCTAAGGTGTTGGCTTTCATAAATCAGTGTACAAGCCCCAGAATTATTCTTCAGCAGCACAAGAATAATGTTTGGGTGGTTTCTATGTATTTGACGACAGATAACGCAGACGGAGAAAAAGTAGAAATCAGCTTGGCTAAATGGCTAAGAGAAAAACATTTGATCTACGATTAACAACAGATTTACAAAGTCGTTTTCCGTAGTATAATGCTTTGTGGACGGAAACGATTTTGTTCATAGAGGAAAAAATGGAAGACGAAAAAGAGGTTTCAGAACCTCGTAATACTGGGAATGCAGCCTATTTCAAGAACTTTTTGAAGTTGCTTGAGGCCAAAAAAGATACCAAAGCAGCTTTGTTCACGCATGCCACCCCAGATCCCGATGCCATCGGTAGTATTATGGGGATTCAATGGCTCTTGCAGAAATATGGTATAGAGTCAGAATCTTTCTACGACGGCACAATTTCCCATCCTCAAAATAGAGCAATGGTGAATTTGCTAGATCCCAATCTCAAAACGATAGATTTATACAAGCCAGAGGAATATGGCTTTCACATTTTGGTGGACACAGTTCCTGCGAATGCAGGGGTTGGCACACATCTGATCAAATTTGATTTGGTTGTTGATCACCATCGAGAAATCCCTAATGGTGGATTTAATGGTTTGTTTATCAACATTAAAGCTGGCAGTTGTTGTGGCACAATCTATCATCTAATAAAAAGCATGCAGAATATGCGTGCGGTCAAAGATGCTGCCAGACCACCAGAAAGCTTTCACTTTGAAGACGATAATGATAACGATAGTAAAATAGCCACTGGTATGATGGTGGGCATTTCTACCGACACCGAATCACTCATGTCCGATGATGCTACTCAATATGAGTTTGACGCATGGTCAGAGTTGTTTGAGTTTCGAAGTTTGAATGTCATCAAAAAAATTATTCATTGGGAGAAACCAAAGTTCTGGATAGATCATGAGGCCGAAGCGGTTAAAAATGCTTTAGTAAATGATGGTTTGGGAATTGTTGGTTTGGGTATCATTCCGGCTAAACATCGGGATATGATTGCCGATATGGCCGACTCCATGTTGGCTTGGGAAGATGTCAATACAGCCGTGGCTTTTGCGATGGTGGAAGGCGACCGGCTAGAGGGCAGCGTGCGAAGTCGCAATGCCAGTATCATGGTGCCAGATCTTTGCAAAGAATTTGCTGGTAAATTTGGCTGCGGTGGTGGTAAACTAGGTAAAGGAGCGTATAAGTATCCTTTAGCTGGTGGTAGTATCGAAGAAGAAGATGATGATGAGACCAAAATCAAAATTTGGGATCTGTATAACGAAAAAGAAACTAAAAGAATCAATCGTATTTTAATGAAATAGGGTCATTATGTTGAAGTTTCTTTTGAAGGTGTTCATTTATGTCACCATTGTAATTGCGATGGCGGTATTGGTGGCAAATTGTTTTGCCATTGAGCCTGCAAGAATTTTACTTGGTTCATCAACAGCCAATTATTACAATGCGAATGGTCGTCTTGAAGGTCGCAGCAAAAGAAGCGGCAACAAAATTGAGATATTTGAATCTAATTCCTTTGCTGGACGGTATGAAGTAGCTGGCAACAAAACGACCTTTTATGACCGCAGCGGTTCCGTTACTGGTTGGGCTTACGGAAGCGGTGGTAATTATCAAATCTACAAAGCAGGGGCTCTTGTGGGCCGCACTGCTACTTCTGGAAGCATTGCTTCTATTTATGACAAACATGGCGCAGTTTCGGGTCGAGCCGAAATTGGTAGCACAACTCGATTTTACAGCCATAATGCGTTTTCTGGGAGAAAAGAATGATCGTTCATCTAAATAGTGAATGCTAAGCTTTCACGAATGGATGAATACCACGGGGCGGAATCCTCATGCCTATCAAGTTACCTATCTAAGAAATATGGAAGGTATTGCGGCATCTAAATTGATGCCACGGGCTGGTACTTCTGCTTGGCTCAAGCCTCATTTGCAATATCATTCTGCCAAGGGTGTTTTCTTTTGCTCGAACCCAAAATGTGTTCAATATTGGTTGGATGCAATGGCAGAGCAAGCCTACACTCATTCCGATCAGCCTTTAGAAGAAGGCTATATTCCTATTATTTTACGGTTTAAATTGAACCGTAACTCTTGGAAGCCAGATGATTTGGGAGAAACACCAGGGAGCTTTTATACGCAAAAGAATATCGATTCACAGGGGATTGAAGTTTGGGATGGCCGAACATGGAATCAGGATTTAGATTCGGCTGAAAACTTCAGATATTATTTTGATGATTCAAATCACGACGAGGATTGCTTTGCTAATTATCCAATGCCAAAGGAATGGTAATAGTTTTCGAAAACACTAAGAATTATTTAATAGTTCTTTCTCTCTTAACGATATGGAATATCGTTTCTTATTGCAATGCAAGTGTGGTTGGACACGCTATAGCACGGGGATTTCTGAAGATTTAAAGGATCTTCATGAAATTGTGAAGTGTGGTAATTGCGGAGGTCCAAGAAAATTTAAGTGTCCCACTTGTCATAAAATAGTCAAACAGACTAGAATTAAAGGTAATACATGAAATTATTGAGCGTAAAGTCTTTTAATCCAGGTGATAAAAAAGAAATCGCCGTAGAAAGAACTATTAAAAATTTAGATTTTAATATTGTTAAGTTCAATAATAGGCCCAAACCAACTAACATAGATCAAATTTTGATCATATGTTGCTTCTCTGAGTTTGGTTGCGAGACGGTTGGGATGATGTATTGCATCCCGCAGATCATTCGAGAGAATCCTGGTAAATATATCATCGTGGCGGGTTGGTACGGCAGAGAATATTTATATCGTCATTTGGTGGACGAATTTTGGGAAATTAAAGAGGAGCATATGTGGCTTAGGGAATATGCTCGTGCGTTTCACAATGAATCAAAAAACATCAAGCTTGTTGAAAAAAGAATGAGTAATTTTGCTGGTCATGTTATAAATTCTAATGATTTGGGAAAAGTAGCTGTAGGCGTTAAGTGCAACAATTGCGGTGCATTCTGGGGCAGTATAGTAAAGGTCGCCGAGTGCGTTAAGTGTAAAAGTACAAATGTAAATCAATCTTTATTCGGGGACGTTCAACATCATAAGGCCAATGTAACCAAGATTCCAAATCCTAGTGCAGAGAAGATGGCTTTGGCTAAAACTTATTTGGGAGTTAAGCCCGTTGGTGTCTTTGCCAGGGGCAGAACATGTTATGGTAGAAATCTACAACCCGAATTTTATGTTAAGTTAATTGAATTGTTGGAGTCTAAAGGCTACACCCCGATTTGGTTGGGAGAAAAACAATCTACATTAGCTTGTCCTTTGGATCATATAGTTGATTTTTCTAGGTTGCCTGAATCTAAGGATTTAGAGTTAACTTTGGCGATTGTTAAACAATTGGAGTTTACGGTTCAATTTTGGACTGCAAGCACTAGGTTGGCGGCGATGATGGGCACGCCATATATCATTTTTGAGACGCCGGATCAGATCTGGGGTAATGGTCAAGAGGGGTATCGATTAAATCTTTGCGATTTCAGTCCGAAGAAGTTGGTTATATCTCATTTTTTAAATGTCTATAATGACAATTTGGCTGGGTTGAATTTATTGGATAAATGTGTGGTTGAGGTTGAGGCTGGTAATTTCGAGGTTGTTTTTGGATTGTTAGAGAGTCAGATTGCCGCTCAGGATATGCAGCGGGATAATTCTGCTCGGATAGGTGGTTGATTTGGATGCTATACCTGTTACGCAAAATTTGAAGCGTGCTGCGGATAAAGCTGGTTTCATCAGAGCTAGATATTCGGAAAAGTCGGTGCCGACAACAATTTCCAATGTGACTATATTGTTGTTTTTTGGTGATATTCGATCTACGTTTACTTTATCTTCTTTGCTTTTGAGAAAGTTTAGAGAAGAGGCCAGGGGTTCAAAATATTTTATTTTGGCGTCATGGCCTGGAAACGAAGGTTTGTTCCCATATGTTGACGAATATTGGGATTTGAATCCAGAAATGCTTAAAGATGCAAGTCATTTGCGATCAATTTACAATCATGCCAGTTGTTTTTCTAATCGTCATGACGTGGTGTTAGGTTGTCAGAGAATATTAAATTCTTTTTTTGAAGAAGTGTTGGATTGGTCTGCTTTGGAGCCATTTTACAATAATGGGTTTACCAAAGAGTATCAAGAAAGGTTTAAAAATATAAAGAGGTTTTTGCCATCAATTCCATCATCAAATGTATTGGGCAATGATTTTAATAGAAGGATGTTGGCTCCTGGCAACAAAATATTTATTTATCCTTCGATGTATGTGCAAAGCTGGAAAAACGGAAAATTGAGATCCGAAGAGGCATCTAAAGTATTTTGGATTAATTTGATAGAAAGGGTGCTTAAAGATGGTTATTTGCCCGTTATTTACCAAAATTACAACACATTTGATGTTTCACCTGATTTTTTAGAAAAATGCGTTTATTTGTCGAATTTGAGCGTTTCTAGCTTAATGTCGGCAATGCGGACGGTAGGTTGCGTATTGGATGTATTTTCCGGTATATCTAGACTTGCTATAGCCGCTCGTTGTCCTTATATTTCTTGTCAGGAGCGGATGATTTATAATAATTTAAAGGAATATGAGATAGATGATTTGTGTGGAAATGGCTTGCCGAGAGAATATTTGTATTTATTTCCTTCAATATTGGAAGAAAGTCATAAATCAAGCTGGAATTTAGCAATATTTGATAGTATAATGATTAGACTAATGTCTTTATTAGGCGATAGCAGTCGAGACAACTGGCCATCGCCCTCTGAATCGTATGAAATAGTGCCATATAGCAGAGTTAGAGAGATTAAACGCAAAAAACTTGGAACCCACTTCATAAAAGTGCCTAAATATTAATAAATAATAAGGATGGTTTATAATGTCTGTAACTAGAATAAGGGTAACGGCTAAGTCCTTACCGCCAAATGCGTCTTGGGAAGAAAGAGATCGTTCTTTTAAATTCCTATTTGCGACATTTAAGAAGCATGTCAACGATTCTGGTATTTTAACTCAATATAAAGAAAGACAGACTTTTGAGAGCAAGACACAGAAAAGGCGTAGAAAAGATCGAGCGGCAGATTTACTACGTAAAAAAGAACAACTAAAAACACGTCTAAGGGAGCATTTCGGTTAATAGAAATGTTATAAAATGAGCGAGAATAAAACAAAACTAAAAATAATGAGTTTGTCGATTGAACCTGATATGCAAGATTTGCTAAAAGCATCTGCAAAAAAGGCGGGTTGTTCGGTATCTCATTTGATTAGAGATTTAGTTGAAAAGCATTTAAGTCTACTCGTAAATGACGGCGAGGAAATTCACGTAATTATTGATGTTCCTGCCCATTTAAAGGGCGACGAAGGTGAATTACGTCAATTCCTTAATTCTAAGATAGAGGCAATTGTAAAGGCACTTTGTGTAGAAGAGTAAAATACAAAATGTGGACCAAGTATAATCTTGGTCCACATTTTTTAATTTATGAAAAATAATTTAAACATAGTGCCTGTGGCGGATATTCCTTTAGGGGAAAATCTGGTTATATCTAATTCTTCAAAAACTCTTTTTGAGATTTATAAAACTTGTATGCAATTGCAAGTTTTATGTGTTTTAGAAAAAGGGGTTGGCATCTCGGCAGTGCAAGCCGGTCTTCCAATGAAATTGTTTTTGGTTAGATATCCACAAGACAACTTCAGATATTTTATAAATTGCACCTTCTTGCCAGTGGACGAAGAAAAGATAACGCATTTAGAAGGTTGTCTTTCTTTGGTTAATTCTAAGGGCCAACTAAGAACTTTTGAAGTACAACGCTATAAAAAAATTGTTGTTTCTGGTTACGAACTAATAGATCAACAAAATGAGCTTGTGTTAAAGACATTAGAAGGCTATTATGTCGAAGGTTATTTTGCCGCCGTATTCCAGCATGAGATCCAACATGATCAAGGAATATTAATCTCCGATATTGGAAAAGAAGTAGATATCTACTAACGAGGAAAAAATGTTAAGCAAAAAACAACTTCAAGATATTTGTCTTTTACATGGTCCTGGTACATGTCGTTATTTAGATAGCGATGATGTCGATCATACGAAATGGTATTGTTTGAAACATAATTCCATAAAAAAGAAAACAATCGATGTTGGCGTGTCTAACTTCATTGCAGAATGTAAAAGCAAAGGTTTAGATCCCACAAAACAAAATAATCCCATTGAGGATAATTGTTCTGGATATCCTTTCTTGAGGTACTTAGAACAAGGCTATGATAAGGATGTTTAAATTTTTGATTTTTGGTTTTTGACAATAAGACGATAAACGTCGGATACGACATCTGTGTTAATAGCGGCAGAAAACACTTTGTTATTTAGCTCAATGTCATCATGTGCAGCAATAGATTGAGCTAATATGTCTGCTGTTTTTTCGGCTTTTACGGCTCGATCTCTGTAGTGATAGATGAATACAAATGCCGCAACGATTAAGGCAAAGAACATAATTAAACCTCCGTCTCCAGAAAAGATGGCGATACCAGAATTTTGGCTGCCCTTCATGTTGATCAAGCCTTGTTGAGCATCTTTGATTTCTTGGGCGTTCATTTGATTTTGATTTCGAATTTTTCCAAGTTCCAAAACAATGCTATCTTGGTTGTTTTTTAATTCTTCAATTTGCCCATTTGCGTTGTTTAGCTCTTGTTTTAGCTCTGGGCTTAACGGAGATAGATTTTTGCTACAGCCTGTGAATAAGGCGGTTGTCAAAATGCATGTTAATAAAATTGATCTCATCCATGACCTCTTTTTAGTTTTCTTAAGTATCTATTGACTTGGTCGTATGTTTTTGTTTAAATTTTGTGAAAGCACGGAAGTAGTTCAGCAACAGGAGATAATTTATGTTGGCTGTAGAATTAGAAGATGTTGACTATGATGAAATTGAGTGTGTTGAGTGTGACGAAATTCCAGAAGAGGTGTTGGTAAGAAATTATGTGATAAATTTCTTTGCCAGCAGACAAATGTATTGCGGCGGGGCGATTCCACTGCGATTGTTGTGTTCTGAAAGGAACATCACAATGGTTCGCACAACGGAATTAGAACCGGGCATACGCAAAGCATATAGTGGGATTGAAATGGCGGGTCACATCGCCACAGAAACGGATAATGAGTCTCTAGTTGCAGATGATATTAAAATAGTGGTTGCTATTATGAGAGCATGTGCGATAGAAAAAGTGCCACCGAAATACATTCCTGGCATTGTATTGTTGTATTTGGAATTTTGCGAAGGGATCGAGTTTGCGTTTTGATTTAGATTTGATCTCAGGTGAGTTTTTTGACTTAGTGCTTCCAAAATCAAAAAGATATTTGTTCAAGTATTTTAGATCACACATTCAAAAACAGTTTGTTCGATATTATTACATTTTTGGTAGTGCATCGAATTTTTCCAATCATACCGGGGTGCATTGTAAAATACGGTGGCTTCAATTGTTGGTTGTTCGTTACAATCACTTGGAATCATTGTTAGAAAAAGCGAGGGCAGAAATGGATTTTGAAAAGATAACACTTATAGAGTCTGGTTTATACACTGATGATGTCCTTAAAAGAATATAAAGATTTACAAATAGAATGCTCAATTTTAGTCGGACAAATTGCTGAGACTGCTGCAAAAGCCAAATTACTAAAAGAAAAATTGGCAAAACACCCAGATTTAATAGAAGTAATTTCCGAACAAAGCGACAAGTTAGAGGTCGAAATGTTTGGTTATATCAAGTCAATTCGAATATTAGACCAAAAATTAGAAAATTAAGTCGGTAAAACTGCCAAAACCTTAGTCCTGCTCAGGACTAAGGTTTTTTTTATTTAATAACTATATAACTTTATGGCACTTATTAAATATCACGACTGGCAGCAAAATGAATCAACTGCCTTTACTAGACGACGCAGAGAGGTTGCTTTGGGATTAAAACCACCCGCAAGTTTGGGCGGCAATGTCAACAGTCATTCTACCGCCGCTCCTTGGGAAAAGAAAAGCATAGAGAAGAAAAGTAAAAAAAAAAGGTAAGCAAAACAGGGGATGCAAATAACCTGGATAATTGGCTTAAAGAAGTAGATGCTCTTGAAGGGGATCTAGATAAGCTTAAGAAGGTTCGTGATAAACACAAGCAAGACGAGAAAAAGCCAGAGCCCAAAAAACCAGAAAAAGAGAAACCGCAAACAGCAGAAAAACCTGATAACAAAACTACAGACAAAGAGGAAAAAGCAGAGCCAAAGGACAAGTCTGATCCTAAAAAACCAGAATCATCGCCGAAACCTAAAGTAAATTAATGCTAGATTATATACAAGTGTCAGATCTTGGAGTAAATCGAGATAAATTTTTGGCCAAAGTAACCAGAGTGGCTGGTAAGGGCAATTGGTTTTGGGCTTTTTTTGTTAAAAAAAAGTTATACTCTTGGGAATGGGGTCTTCAATTATATGAAGATGCTTTTTGGGAGCATTTGAAACATAATATTGATGATTTTAAAAACTTGGTTGACAATTATTCTAATGTTTATGTCACAAATCGATTTGACATTGAATCTGGTTTAGATTATAAAAAACAAAACCAACACAGTGACCATTACAGCGACATTGCGGTTCGTCGTTGTCTGGTGAGATTCGGGCTTTCTTTTAAAGGGAAAGATATTCTGGACTTGAATAAATCAATGTTTTCTCAAAAGTCAGTTCCTTTTCATTTGCCACATTTAATTAACAAGCCAGATGATAATGGTTCTGCTAAATCTTGGCTTGACACCAATAGACTGATAGTGACAGCACCAGAAATAGAAGATAAGGCTAAATTAGCTGAAATGTTAATTAGATAATTATGACAAAAGAAAAGCCAAGATCAACTGTAGAGCGTGATGATTATTACATGGGCCTTTGTTTTTGGATCGCCTCTAAATCAAAAGATCCACGTTCTCAAGAAGGAGCTTGTATTATTGGTCCTAATAACGAGCCTATATCTACTGGTTACAATGGCCCACCTTCTAAGATAATCGATTCTGTAGTTGATTGGTCTTTTGCCAATAAAGGTTCATTTGTCATTCATGCTGAAGCTAATGCTATTCGACATGCAAGCGGCCTAGATTTGAAAGGTTCTACTGTCTATGTGACAGTTCGTCCATGTAAAGCATGTGTGCTGCAAATGGCTGGACATGGAGTTAAACGGATCGTTTATTTTAATAATGGGGAGCCTGGATTGGAATGGCCGACCATTGAAGAAATAGCTCGGTTGTCATCAATGCATTTATCAAAATTTGCAGGTAATTTAAATTGGATGCGAGACCGGCTGAAATGGATGGAATCAATTGGAGTTTTCGATTGATGTCCGATATATAAATAGTGCTATTTAACGCACAAGGAATATTATGGATAATGTCTCAATCGGATTAACTAATTTTTATCAATCTTGTCCTTGTCCCAATAAATGGGGCTGCCCGCCTGGAGTGTGTCCTGATGCCACCATGAAAAGGCATGACACACAACCTTCTTTTAAAATTGTTATAGATGATGATTCTTTGGATTTAACAGATACCAATTTGGTTTTAGAGGCAAGTATTTGGGCAAAAGCCAAATTAAGAAAAAGCATTAATGCTACCGATACTTATTTTCAATTAGCTGATAATATTGGTTTTGATCAAATTATGGTAGGCGATGTAATTGTCATGGATAGAGTAAGGTCGCCAGAATATATGTTGGTTATTGGTTTTGATGAGAATAATTTTTTAGTAGAAGTTGAAAGAGGTTATCGATCTACTGCGGTCACTACTTGGAAAAAAGGCACTGGCATGCGAATTTTCAGAGCGATGGGAAATGCTGCCACAATAGAGACTGTGACGGGTGATGTTATTCAAGAAGATGGATCTACTGCTCACGATCAAATTATAGAGACTTCATTTGTTTATAATTATGACGTTAAAGACACTTGTACTCCAGGGTGCTATTGGTTAGAATTTAAATTGTTAAGAATGACTGACCCTGTTGAAAATTTAAGTTTAAGCGTAGACGAAGAAACTGTTAACATGTTGGATTTTAATACGATAAGCGACATTAGTTTCACACCTAGCACAATGACCGCCGCCGATTTTGGATGTTGTTTGGGTGCTGGAGTAGATTGGGTCAGACGATTTCCAGCGTCAGGCGAAGGTTTTTTAATTCAAATAATAAATTCACCGACAAAAGAATTGTGATTAAAGGAAATATATGCCATCAGTAGCCGATTTTTTATTGGACCGACTTGAGCATGCCGGGATAAAACATGTTTTTGGAGTTCCAGGTGATTACGTTCTTAACTTTTATAAAAAGCTATCTGATCAAGAAAATATTGATTTAGTAAATTGTACTGATGAAGCTCATGCCGGGTTTGCGGCCAATTCTTACGCCAGAGTTAATGGCATTGGTGCTGTTTGTGTTACCTACAATGTAGGAGCATTAAAGATCGCTAATTCTGTGGCTTGTGCATATGCTGAACGATGCCCTGTAGTAATTATTTCTGGTTCGCCTGGGATCAAAGAACGACAAGAGGGCATGTTGCTGCATCACATGGTGCGTTCTTTTGAATGTCAAAAAAACATTTTTGAAAATTTAACATGTGCCTCGGTAGTTTTAGATGATCCTACTACAGCCGGATTTGAAATTGATCGTGCTTTTGAGGCGTTAGCCCATCACAAACAACCAATTTACATTGAACTTCCTAGAGACATCGCCGATAAACCAATTGTTTATGATGTGTATCGTCAAGGCACTCCAATGGCTCCAAAAAGCGATGAGCAAAATTTCGAAGAAGCTTTGTCTGAAGTTGCAGAATGGGTAAAAACAGCTAAAAATCCAGTAATTCTAGCTGGCGTGCAACTATCAAGATTTGATCTTGGAATTAAATTGATCAAATTCGCTGAACGGGTCAACATTCCAGTTGCGACAACACTATTGTCTAAATCTGTGGTGAACGAAAGACATCCTTTGTTTTTAGGTGTTTATGCTGGCGGTACAAGTCAAGAAGGCGTGCAGAAAGCTGTAGAAGAATCTGATTGTTTGTTAATGTTTGGTGTTTTATTAACAGATATGACCTTGACATTTATGCCATCAAGGTTTAAAAAGAGAAATTGTGTGAATTGTGCTATCGAAGGAATGAAGATTAAAAATCACACATATACTGATATTCAATTTCAAGAGTTTTGTGAAGCGTTTTTTAAACTTGACCTGCCAAAATTAGAATGCAACATCAAGAGCAGTGTAAATCGAGATAAACAGGTTTTTATTCCTACAAATGACAAACTAACAGTTACTAGATTGTTTGAAAAAATCAATTCTATATTAGACGAAACAATGTCGGTTATAGCCGATGTTGGGGATTGTTTGTTCGGTGCGGCTGACTTAGTGATGCATCACAAATCTTCGTTTATAGCGTCTGCTTTTTATACTTCAATGGGGAATGCCATTCCTGGTGTGTTAGGTATGCTGTTGGCCCAACCCGAAAAAAGACCGATTGTTTTAGTGGGCGATGGTGCGTTTCAAATGTCCTGTACAGAATTGTCTACGATTGTTCGAAGGCAGTTGAATCCCATTGTGATTGTTTTGAATAATCATGGCTACACAACCGAGCGATATTTAATTGATGGAGAATTTAATGATATTGCAGATTGGCACTATCATAAGATAACAGATATGTTGGGAGGTGGTTACGGATGCATAGTCACTACAGAGGCAGAATTAGACAAAGAGTTTACGGATGCATTAAATCGTAAGGAATTGACAATTATCAATGTGATTGTAGATTCCCTGGATATCTCACCAGCTTTAAAGAGAATGACAGAAGGATTGTCCCTAAGAGTTTAGAATGTCAAATAATAAGTTTAATAGTCAGCCACGTAATAGAATCAATGAACAAATACGGTGTCCTACCGTAATGCTGCTTCAAGACTCCCAGAATTTGGGTGTCTTTACATCAGAAGAAGCTCGCAAAATAGCCCGAGAAGCTGGCTTGGATTTAGTTGAAATATCACCTACATCCAAGCCCCCAGTTTGTCGTATTATGGATTATGGCAAATTCAAATACGAACAAGGGGTAAAAGAAAAGGCTCAAAAGAAGAAACAAAAATCTTTTCAGGAAAAAGAGCTTCGATTAAGCCCAGGGATTAGCGAACATGATTTAGTCGTTAAGATCAACGCCGCCAGAAAATTTTTGGAAAAAGGTTGTCGTGTATTTTTTCGATTGAAATATGAAAAACGAGAGAATGCACATAAAGAACTAGGCTTTAAGGTTGTTGAAAGAATCGTTAAAGAACTAGAAGAAGTCGGGGCACCTCAGGCCAAGCCTAGATTAGACGGTAATGCTCTTAATTGTATCATCGAACCTAAATCAAAATGATAAATGCAATGTCTAAATTTTCTGATATACAAAATCGTCTATTGCCTAAAATTTTTGAAATAGCCGAAACCTCAGAAACAACGGAATCATATCCCAATATTTTCAAAAAAATTCTAGAAGCTGGTCGTCACACTTGCGATTTAGCATTGGCCGACTTTGGTTCTAGATTGTATGAAGTTGCTCAAGATGTAGATTTCGATCATCCTGAAATTAAATCAGGCGCTTTTTTTTCTAATTTCATGTTAGATGCCACTGCATCCAACAAACTAATACAATTCTTAGAATTAGTCTCATTGGCGGAAGAGAAAGAATTAGATCAAATTTTGCCTAATTTTTCTAAGTGTATTGCTAAGGCTGTTTTTAAAGATTTGAAGTGGTCTTTTAATTTTCTGAAAAATCAACAGCAATATATTAGACTTTTCCAAGAAGAATCGGATCGCACTAGACTCCGAGCATCAAAAATAGCCAGACAAATTGATTTGCCATTATCTCTCAAAAAAGCATCTGTTATTTGGGATAGCGTTGAAGATTTAGAAGCTTACAGTCGTTTTGATAACTATCATCAGTGCCAAGTTGATAAAATTAAACAACGAGCAGAAGTTTATAAACAACTGCGATTAGAATCGATGTGTAGTGAGATTTTGGATTCGTTAAAAGAATTTGAATCATTTGAAGATCGATATTATGGTTTTCAAAGAATATCGATAGCAAATGCGGCAATTATTTTGTCCAAAATGCATAATTGTGTATTTAATGGCATAACAAGCACAATCACTATGCCGGGTAGCAATTTTACGGGCATTAATTTTGAGCCTACTAGAGCGGCAGATTATTTCTATCAACCGATGACCTATCCTGCACATACTATAACTCATTCAGAAAACATTGGAAGAATCATCGTCCATCTAGAGGCGATGCCAGAGGCTAATTTCAAGCCAATTTTTGATCAATTTATTGCTGTTGTGCCTGGAATTGCAATTACTTGGCCAAACAAGACGAAAAATTCAACTAAATTCAATTTAGATACTATGTTAATCGAAGAAAAATGCATTCACCCAATTTTGTTAGGTGAAAAAGATGGCAAGGTTTACTTTATTAGTTTTTGGGAGTAATAATTATGCTTACGATAACAACTGCTGCTTTTAATGAATTGAAAAAGTGCAAATCTGAAGATGAGGTGCTTAGAATCAAGGTTGTTGCAGGTGGCTGTAGTGGCTTTAAATATGATATGGCTATTGAAAATAAGTCTTCAATAACAGAAGAAGATACTATTTTAGAATTTGGAGAAATATCAGTTGCAATTGACAATAAATCTGTGGTACACTTAGAAGATGTGACCGTAGATTGGGTGGAAACATTAGCAAATCGTGGCTTTAAGTTTTCTAACCCTAAATCCACTAAAAGTTGTGGCTGCGGCAAAAGTTTTAGTGCAGAATAAAATGAATATTTTTATTGATAAACAAAAGTTAATTGCTCTATTAAGTTCGGCCTTCGATGAAGGCATGTATGGTTACAAAGATTTGAAAGAAGAATTTATAGAAAAATTAGTTGAAGAGGCGATGGAGGAAAAAGTCAAGGAAGAGAAAGAGTATGTTCAACCCTCGGCCAGAGGCGTAAGCATCTCTGCTGGTACTTATACCTCTGACTTTTATACCTCTGGCGGCTACACAATGATGTCGCCAATGCCAAGTACAACAATTACATTTGATACGTCTCCTCCATATACAATGCTCGATGCAAATGGATATGTAAGAATAGTTAATAGCAATAGTATTTAGAAAGGTTTTTATGGCTAAGAATAAAATTGTAGATATGACGGGCAATTCAATAACAGTTGCCGCTCCTAAGATCAAACAAATCGTTCCAGTGGGAAATCAAGTCTTGGTAGAGAGATTGAAAGCTTCGGAAATCAATCCTTCTTCGGTTTTGTTATCCACGGCAGATGAAGATTCAAACCAAGCGTATGTTTTGGCACTTGGACCTCAAGTGAGTAAAGAATACGGCATTAAAGTGGGTGACCGTGTATATCTGCAAGGTTCCTTTGTGCCTGCCGTTGGTTTAGATGATGATGTTAGACAAAAAAATCTAATTTACGCAGATATGATCAAGGCAGTTTTGGTTGAAGGTTAATTTTGAAAGATTATTATAAAATATTAGGGCTTAGCAAAGATGCTAATGCCGATGATATTTCTGTGGCTTATAGAAAACTAGCCAGACAGTTTCATCCTGATTTGAATCCCAACAACCCAGAAGCGGTTGAGAGTTTCAAAGCAGTAAGTGAAGCCTATGAGCATTTGGGCGATCCTGAAAAAAGGGCTAGATACGATAATCCGTATCAGCATCAGGGAAACCCAATGGACTTTTTTGCTCAAATTTTTGGCGGTTCTGTTGGTCCTCAACGACGACGTGAAATCCAACTCGATATGCAAATGCACATTGAGTTGGATTTTATTGAGGCCGCTAAAGGTTGCAATAAAGATATTCAGGCAATTGCTAAAGAATTGTGCCAAACATGCAATGCTGTCGGCTGGATGCAATCGACTACATGCAATGAGTGTGGCGGCAAAGGTGTAAGAGTAGTAAGCTCTGGTCATTCTTTTTTTCAAACGCCTTGTAATGTTTGTAACGGCAATGGAAAAATTAATACTGATAAATGCAGTGAATGCAATGAAGGTTTTAAGCCCCTTCCTGATGAAGATGTGTCGATTAGAATTCCGGCTGGAGTCGATACCGGAGCAACGTTACGGTTAAGACATAAAGGCGACTATGATAGATCTGGTCGTCGGGGCGATTTGTATGTTACTATCCATGTGCGGCCTCATGTTATATTTCAAAGACACGGGTTGAATTTACACTGCAAAATCCCAGTTTCTTATTCTAAATTGGCATTGGGTGGCGATATTACAGTGCCTGCTTTGAAAGAACAGTTTGTTGCTAAAGTCCCTGCCGGAACATCAAATGGTGCCCAATTGAAATTGCGTGGTAAGGGCATTGTGGATGAACAAGGACATACGGGAGATCTAATTGTTTTATTGGTCGCCCAAACTCCGACCGACCTTTCAGAAGAATATGTTGTTAAATTGCAAGAATTGGCAGAGTTGGAGGAGAAATATCCAACTAAAGAGATTTTGGAATTCAATAATCTCTTGAATATATATTCAGGGGAATCATATGAACATAAATCTGAATAAAAACGCCGTGACAGCCATTTTAGTTTTTGCCGTAGTCTTGGGAATATGCACTATCGGTGGTAAATTGGTGGTTGATAAAGTTACTGAAAAAGTAATCAAAGAAATGCGCAGGGAATATTCGCCCGGTCCATACAACCCAGGATTTGATCCTGATAAAGTCGATCCTAATTTCTTTAAGAATCAACAGGCTCCACCACCATCTCGTAGCAATTATGTTACACCATCTGATTTTAACAGTGTGTGGGATTTTAATTAGTGACATAAAATACTGTTGATTTTTGATGGTGTTTTTGATTGATCGGCAAGATGTCTTTGAAAGACGACTGTTAAATGTTTGCCAACTTCTGGTGTTTGTCCATGAATTCTTTTGAATTCATCCCAGCTTAGATAAAGTTGGGTGCCATCGGATAAAAGGATGAAAATTGGATTTTTATTCCTTTCTATCAATCTGATTTGACCTTTTTTGGTCACCGCAGGCAAAACAGCATCTAGATTAGATATGTGAGATTTGCCTTCTAGGCTAGATAAGTTTCTAGCATCTAGCGTTTTGTCTGGAGCCGCAGAGCCGGTGAATTCGCTTGGCAAATAAGCCACGCCCGGTCCATCGTTGTGCGTGCCGACTGTATTTTGTTCTTCTATTTTTAAAAATTCTTTAAAGTTTAACATTTGCTCACTCTATTAAAAAGGCATAAGTATTTAGGATGAATATGGAAGAAAAAGCACACTTTAAACACGAAGCAAATATTAAATTATCTATGGATGGTTTAGAAGAACACAAATCATCAGGTGCAGAATATACTATTATTAGGATGTCTAATTTGCAGCCAATGGCCACAAAATGGCTGGCAACCACCGGCGAAACAGGCACATCGTTAGTTTATTTGGATTTTTACGAAAGTATAGTATACGATCAAAAATTTTGTAACATCAATGACACCAAAATGGGCAGTGCAATACTGGAAATATTAAATAAAAAGAAGTCAAATACTCAGAATACAACAGTGCCGTTAGATGCTCTGGATAGTGTAATGCAAGCCAAAAAAACAGCAGAAGAAGGGAAACCCGATGCCCGAAAGCTTCAATTTTAAAGTCAATGTACCAGGAGCTAATTCTTTGAATTCTAGACCAAAATTAACACTTGTTAAAGCAATTAATTTGATTAAGCAAAAAGGCTACACAGCCGACATGGAAGAAAAATTAATCAAAGCCATAACAAGAATGCCAGTTAATACGTATGAAGGGTTTTTCAAAGATATTCAACGACATATAGAACGTATCAGTAAGCCAAAGAAAGAAGAAGAATAATGGCAACTACAAAACCTAAAGTTAAGCCCAAGGGCAAAGTCAGCACGGCAGTCAAGAAATCCATTTGCGAGAAATATACTGCTCCTAATCTATTTTCTATTGCCACAGAGATAAGTTCAGAAGAGAGTATTTTTATCCCTGTTTACAAAGAAACAAATGTAGCAGATGTTCGAGTGGTGGTTCCTGCTTTGAATCATCAAGGCGTTCAAGCAGTAAGATTGAATCACAGAACAGTTCAAGTTTTAGATTGCGGATTTACCATTAAGGTGCCTGCTGGATTTAAAGTTAAAGCAGAGGCTAAAAAAGCCTGGGCTAATCGAGGATTGTTAATTACACATGCTTTTATTGAAGATGATAGATTGAAATTAATGCTTACCAATATTGGACAAGAAACACCCTTGGTTATTTCTCATCAAGAAAGTGTTGCCCAAATATGGTTGGAGCCAGTTTACTTTTTTGATTGGAACAAATAATGAAAATTTTTGTGGTCATGTCAGTTGCCAGACAAATTCATGGAGAATGGGTGTTTGTGCAAACACAGCGGGCTTTTGAAACAGAGGAAAAAGCAAATGATTTTCTATATGTTTTAAAAGCACAATATACAAAAGACGGAAACGCAGTGCCTGTTACCTTGAAAACAGAACATGGAGAGGTGTCATGTCATTGCGAATTAGGTGTCTTCGAAGTTGAATTAGAAAAAGGAGAAATATGAGCGACAGTATTAAGCATGGATCAAATCCCAATCAATCATGGAACCCATTAGAGGGAGATCGCCCTGAATTAAATATTAATTTGCATGATGGCACAGATGAGCAAGTATCAATCATTATTGTGCATAAAGATCGCCCGGCACATTTAAACATCTGTTTGCAATCGATTGCGGTTACAAGCTTCAATAACAATTATGAATTAATCGTTGTTGACAATGGATCGGATCAGGAAAGCCAAGAGTTTCTTGATGATATTGAGGGCGAAGTTAAAGTAATTAGAAATGAAAAGAATCTCTATTGGTCAGCAGCGGCCAATAAAGGGGCAGAAGCAGCGGATAAAAATTCTAAATATCTTGTGTTTATGCATTGCGATGTAGTAATTGAAAATCCAAGCTGGTTAGATCTTTTGACGGCTATTTGTGAATCACAAAAAGCTGGCTTGGTAGGCTTGGAAATGCAAAGCTACTTTTTGCAGCAAAAGAAAGTAGACTTTATCAGAGAGTGGCTGGTTATGTTCACCAGAGAATGTTGGGAGGATTGTGGTCCGTTCCCTGAGAGACTTCCAATGATTGGACCGTCTTTTATTACCACTTTAAAGGCTCAACATCATGGCTATAAGCCACAAGTTATGAAAAATCCTATCGCACATCATTATAAGATTTTCAGCTTGGATATCAATGAATTTGAACGCCTTACAGAAGCCGCAATGGTCACATTGCCACAATTGCTAAGAGATATACAAACTGAAACAGTAAAAAATGTATTGTAATCAGGAGGGAATATGAAAGGGTTTTTGGTTTTATTTATTTTGTGTATAGCTGTTGTTTTGATTTTAGATCAATTTAAAATTATAAAACCACCGGGTCCATTTGTGCCTCCCTTTACAATTGCAAGGCCGAATTAAAATTACAATAATGTAAGAACTTCATGACCATCATCTGTAATCAAGATGGTGTGTTCATATTGTGCAGATAATCCGCCATCTTTAGTTACAGCGGTCCATCCATCTTCTAGAATGACGGCATCGGGAGCCTTTGTACAAATCATAGGTTCAATGGTAAAGATCATTCCTGCCCGCATAACCTCACCAGTGTTTCTTCTGGCGACATGATTGATGTTTGGTTCTTCATGGAATTCTAGGCCAACTCCATGACCTACGAATTGATAAACTACAGAAAAGCCAAGACTGGTGGCATGTTTGTTGATAGCAAAGCCAATGTTTCCGAAGAGATTGTTTGGTTTGCACTCTTTAATTCCAAGTTCAAGACATTCCTTGGTGGTCTCTAGCAATCCTTGGGCTTTTGATGTGATTGCTCCAATTGGATACATTTTACAGGTATCTCCAAAATAACCATCTAAAATGGTGGTGACATCGATATTGAGAATGTCGCCCTCCTTCAGAATATATTCTGAAGGGATGCCATGACAAATGACCTCGTTTAGAGATGTGCAAATGGATTTTGGAAATCCACGATATCCCAAGCATGCTGGAATGGCACCATGATCACGAATATACGTATCGGCTTCTTGATCAATTGTGGCTGTGGAAACACCCGGTTGAGCAAATTGTTCAAGATGCACAAGGGTTTGAGCGGCCAATTGGCTGCTTTTTCTAATGCCTTCAATTTGTTCTGCTGTTTTTATCCGTATCATAGTTCGCCTACATTAGGGTTGTTATTTTCTTCTTCTTCATCGTCATGCAATCCAATTAGCTCAATTAATCGTTTTGGGCTACCACCACCTCCATCTTTGCCGGTGCCTAAAGCAATTTGTTTAAGTTGTGCGTCTACGCCATTGCGAATCGCATCTACATCTCGCACGTCATTAAATTTTTTGGACATATTCTTGGTGAATTTATCCATAGCAGAACTTTCTGGTCCGAAAATTCTTAAAGCTAATTCTTTACCTACAAAACCCGACCGCTGCCATGCTTGGACGGTATCGACAACGTTGTTGAGATATTTGTTGTAGGCAGTTTTAATTTCCTCGATACGCTCTTTTGCCTGAGGGAAGTAAGCCACTATCTCTTCTTCTTCTCCCTTAAGCAATAGAGGAATAAGCCGCTTGTAAGACAGGCTGTCTAACAAGTGATGTTTTTCTACATATTTTGGATCTTTAACTTTGACTCGATTTCCGCTTTGTTTATCTCGGAAAACGAAGCCCTCAAAGTCTGGAGTTTCAGCCGCCGCATCTTGGAACATTTTTTCAATTTCCGCATGCGTTGCGATTTTAGCGCCACTACGTTCTGCCCCGAACATAGGATCTGGTTGTGAAGTTTTATTTCCCAATACAAAACGGCGAGGACGGTTTGCTCCAAGTCGTTTTGCGGTTTGATCTAATTCATCTTCATTCATTTCTTGGTGAGTTTTGATATTTCGGGCACCCAACAAATACAAGCCATACTGGTGCGGCTGATATTTGGTGAGAACATACGAAATCTCATGCAAGAACTCAAAGACGTATGTGTAGTCCACATCCTTCTGAGTGAATTTCAATTGATCGACATAAGGGCGAATGGTTGGTAAAAACTTAGCGTCTTTGCCCTGGAACGTAGTCATTTGTCGTGACACGTCTGGCTCATGAGTTGACATCATTTTGCGAGTGTGGAATTCCGGCTTAGTTGGATCTCCCGTTGGGAAGAACGCACCAACCATCGTGCCGTCCATTTTCTCAAGCATTTCTGCATTGGAGAAGTCAACATGCGCAGCATCGCCTTCACCCTGATTATAGAATCGGATGAATGGGAAGGATTTGATTAGCGATAATAGGTCGCCATGAAAGTTTGCTGGCGGTTTAGCTACTACCATACCACGAACCAATTGGTTGAATTCGTTGCGACCGCCCTGCTGGTAATTCAAAATCCAATATGGACCTTTATCGCCAACAATAATGAGATTGTCGATAAACCAGCGTTTATCATCAGCGATTAGCTTCTGAATGATCGTGCGGATATTGTCTTTTTGAGATTGAGTGGTATTGTATTCGCTCATTATAAACAACCTAAAATTCAAATCGAGTTTTTTTATGCTCATTGATTATACCACAGATTTTAGGATTGTGAAGGAACTCTATTTATTTTTCCTGCCTCTAATTATCTCCCCTCGGCTCCAATTTTCTCGTTCAGGGTCTACTCCCATTGATTTTAGCTTGGCTAGGTTTTGTTGCCAATTGCTGTTTGCACCGATGTCGATTGGAGATTGTTGAGGTTGAGATTTTTGATTGAAAGCGGTCACATAATTAGATGTGGTTTTGACTATTTGGCCGTAGGCAGAGGCCAAATCTAAATTTTTTGCTTTCCATTTGTTTTGTTTGATGGGGTCTGCAAATGCCACGAAATAATTTGTTGCTTTGTTTTTATTGGCGATTTGGGGTATGACTTGTTGAACAAATTGTTGTGGATTAAATGCTTGATTTGGGAATAGTCGATTCCACGCAAAAGCATATTCTTTCGCATGTGCTTGTAGTTCACCCGGCGACATCATATATTTAATGGCTCTTTCTGCTTGTCCATCTGAGCCCCCACTCGTATCGCTGGAGTCTAAATCTGCTCCTTTATGGTGCAAATGAGTGATTTCGTGATGTATTGTTCCACCAATTGAATTAAGTGCCTGTTGTGATTCTTGTTCATTTTTTGCATCGTCTAATTTTTTTAAAGAAAAATTAAATTCAACCACTTGTCCATGCATTCTGATTGTGTCTGATTCATCTGTTGAAGGAGGAAATCGAATTGCTATTTGGGATAATGACGGAAATTGATCGTTAGGAAGGAAATACTTGATACCACGCATATTGTTGGTCCAAATTTGCGGCATAATAGATCGAATTGGCTGTTTATTTTGAATTGATAACTGCCATGCTTGTTTTATTTTGGAAAAAATAAAATCGGCTGCTTGATGTTCTAATTCATCTGCTTCATTTTCTAGCCACATACTGAAATTCATAATTATACCTTGGTTTATTTTGGCAACGCTTTTATGAAGTTATCCCATGCGTCATGATTATAGGTGGCGTTTTTGTGTTTTGTGTAGGCGTTCGCATATGACATGCAAAAGATCTCCTCATCATTTTGATCTAATGAGTCTTTGGCAGCTTTGTTAGTTTTATCTTTGTGTTCGTCTTTGGTCTTTTTAAGAAGGTGCGACCACTGTTTTTTTAAATCTGGAGTAAGAACGAATTTCCAGACTGCATGAGCTATCTCATGTAAAATGGTTGTCTCTCTGCTGTAATTGTAGGGTGCGGCGACTTTTATGTGCTTCTTTTTCTCGTCAATTTCACCCACATGCTTTTGATCTCCTTTAAGTGTGTTTCCACCTTCTGACTTAAATTTGTAGTCATGCACTAGCTTTTTGTGGCTGGCTGGTATTTTATTAAGTGTCTGTTTGATGTCATCCTTGAATTCTTTTTCAGCAGACTCTAAAAAATGTTTGAAATTGAGATTTTCCATATAATATGTAGAAAAGCACTTGCAAATTTGCCATTAATTCATTTATAATATTGATAGTCAGGCCCTTTGGGGTGTCCCCATGCAGGACATTTAAAAATATGCATCGCCGCACTGGTGTAAAATTCGTGGTTCTACTATGAACTGAACTAGTGGGATGGTTTTCATGTCCCCGATATGAAAACAGTCGTTGGCATACTACATTGCCATCCCGATCAGCCGTGGGTAATTGGTTGAAACTTGACTGAAACTCCACTTCGGTGGCGAGCCAGAGCTACAATTTAACAAGGAAAACACTTTTAAGATATTTGAACAAAAAGAAGGGTTGTTGCGACAATTTCTTAATCTGGTCGTTCTTTAAGAAATACTCAGACTGATGTCAAATCCTTTAAACGACGTTCAATTCCTCTTAATCTCGTAGATATAAGCAATTATATCTGAAAAACGAGTCCCATACTGGTAATGGGGGGACTATTTCCTTTTAAATAAAAAAAGCACAAGACTTTCTTGTGCTTTTTTTATTGATAGTAACTATAAATAAAGCATGGCAAAATCACATGAGAAGACACCTGCAACTAAGTCTAAGGGGCAGGGTAGATTCCACATCGAATTCAAAAATTCTATTCAAAAACTAGCCTGGGCTGGTTTTCAACAACATGATGTGCTTTTTCTAACAGGTCCAGCCGGTACTGGAAAAACCTTTCTTGCCACAGCTTTTGCCATAAATGAGGTGTTGCAAAAGAACAAAAAAAGAATCATTTTGACAAGACCTATTGTGGAATCTGGAGAGTCTTTGGGCTATTTGCCAGGAGATTTTCAAGAAAAAGTAAATCCTTATATGATGCCTTTGTATGATTCTATTAAGAAGTTAGTTGGAGAAGACAATCCTCAAAGAGACGTAATTACCGCAGCTTCAGAAGTGGCACCTCTTGCCTATTTAAGAGGCAGAACTTTTGATAATTCTGTTTGTATATTAGACGAAGCCCAGAATTGTTCTTTAATGCAGTTGAAGTTGTTTTTGACAAGATTTGGAGAAGATAGCAAAATTATCATTACTGGCGACCCAACTCAGAGTGATCTTGGCGGAACAACATGTGCCTTAAGCGACGTTATTTATAGATTAGAAAACGTTCCAGGTGTCGGTATTGTTAAATTTGAAAATGATTCAATTGTACGACATCCATTAATAGGCAAAATTCTTGATAGATTAGGTGAATAACTCTTAGTCATTATTTCAATATAAATCGCCTGAATTTAATAGATATACTATCGTTAAATTAAAAAGGCCCTAATGACACTACTCGCAACCGCAGATCTATTTTCAGAGGCAGTTCTAAGCTGTTCAGGTGAAACTTTTACTAGTTTCAACTATGTTGGCAGTGGTGGATTAACTTTATTTAATGATGCTTTTGATCCTGTTATTTTTACTGGGTATTTTTTGGTATCCCAGCAGTTTTCTTGGGATTCATTGGCTGCTATTGAAATAAGCATGGAAAGTGCCTGGGATGTTGGCAATCAAATTTTGAGATATTATCAAATTGAAGGTCGTTGCACACCACCTACCTGCGAGGCTACTAGTTTTAATATCAATGATGATAAATGTGCTGATGGACAAAGATTTTTAACAGTCATAGCAGCTACCGATTTGGCGGATCTATGCACCAAAATGAAAGAGCCTTTGTTGAATTATCCAAGCAATTGGCCAATTGCAAGAATTCGTCGTTGGAGTAGACCCGTAAGAACAACAGATATTGCTGCCCAGGCTGCTTTGGGAATCGACAACACCTGTAATACGCTAGACGATCAAATGTTCTGCCATATTCCAGAATGTTTTGATTTTTGCTTGGACGAAGATGTTGTAATTAGCTTGGGTATGACTGCGGTATTGCAAGATAGATTTTATAATTATGAGGCCAAGGGCGGCTTGACGTTAGGTGGTTCTTTTGATTTAGATGTGGATCGAAAAATAGATGCTGGTGGCGGGCTCGTTTTGGGCGGATCTGCTGGCATTACATCTAGTGCCCAACAATATGTTGCTTCTGGAAGTTTGACGTTAGCTGGGGAAGGTGAATTAAGTTCTAATGTTTGGAGCTACACGGGCAATGGTGGTTTAACGGTATCGGGAACGCCATTGGTTGTATCTCCAAATCACCATTATGTCGGCAATGGAACCTTGAATTTAAGAGGCTCCGCAATAATTCGTTCTAAATATCGTTACTCTCCACCTTTTGGTGGAGTTCTATTGCGGGGCAGTTCTACTATAACACATGCTAGATTTAGAACTTCTTCTTCGGGTGGTTTAACGTTATCTGGATTAAATAGCTTTAAGTCTAACAGATTTTCTTATACTGCTGTTGGTGGTTTGACTTTAAGCGGCAGTCCTCTTTTGAAATTTAAAACATGGCATTATGTGCCCACTTCTGGCCTGTCTTTATCTGGGTCATCTAATTTGCATTTTCATTATGTCCCAGTTGGCTCTTTAACAGTGGGATCAACAAGTCTTTCTACTCAATCGAATTTTTCTGTTGCATCTGGCGGCCTAACATTGGGTGGAGAAATGTTGATTGGATATAGTCCGACATGGCACACTAGATCTTCAGGATATTTGACATTAGGCGGATCGGCAGACACGGATTTTGCTGCATTGGGAATATTTGACGTTGATATAAATTCAGAGGCTGTATTATTGTCTATCGAGCCAGTTTATCCAATCGATGTTGCACTTACTAATTTTGCACCAGACATTGCCAATGTCAATGCTAGTTGCGGTTGTGATCCTATTCCTAATTTATTGTTAATGTCTCACAATATCGATACTGGCGTTAGTTTGAAATCATTTTTGGCTAGAAATAATTTAACTCTTTCAGAACAATTGGTTTTGATTTACAATAAGCTTGACAATGTTTGGCGTGCCAATTACCATTTTAATGGCATTGGCAGCAATTCTAATGAAAAATGGTCTATATTATTTGAATGGGGTTGCAGTAATGAAATCGGCTCTGAAACTTTGGGGTCAACATTGTGGAGATTCTCGGTACTTATTAAGAGGGTTTTGAATAGCGAGCAAACAGAAACAAGAATTCTTTATACATTTCCGACTGCTCCTACTTGCAATAATAATGTTTTGAAATTTACATTTAAAATAAATACGCAAACTAAATCTGTTGTGCTTCCTGAAGATTTGGTTATTCGAGATTCTATTTTATATGATAATGTTGGTTTGTTTGTTGGCAAGACTTGGGAAAAAAATCCTAATTTGTCGATCAACATATTTGAAAATAGTTTGCCAAGTACCGATAAGACCCTTGATATAAAGCCTATTTTTTATAATTAGAAAGGTAAAAAATGGAAATTGTTTTGCTTTGGTTTATTTTATTTTTAACTTTATTGATTTTGATATTTAATATTGGAATTGCTTCTTTTTTGGCCAACTTTGTTGTGTCCTTTGAAAAAAGGATGGATGCGTTGAATGAGGAGCCACCGAGTAATGCTCAAAAAACAACAAGATCTATGGATAGTGGATTGGTTGATATTGAAGGGGCTCAAACATATGATCCGAGATTTTTAGATCGTAATTAATATTGATTTATTTGTAGTTTTGCATTAGCCTTGATGACATAGGAGTTCATTTTATGGCTAATGTTAGAGAAGCTCGTAAATTCGGCGTAGAATTTGAAGTTGGTAATGAAAAAACACAACAACAAATAGAAGATACAATTAAAAAATGCTCTAGTCGTGAGATAGTTGTTAATTCGTCTTGGGCACAAACAACTAACAATAATTACTGGCATGTTAAATTTGATAGAACATGCGGTCCTATTGGCAAAGTAGAACATGCTGATGGCAAGACTAAATATGCCGATCATGGCTGGGAAGTCGCTTCTTTTGTTGCGGCAGGCGATAATGATTTAAATCATATAAGCCAAGTGGCTCAAAGCTTATCTGCGATTTGTTTGCCTAATGTTAATTGTGGTTTTCACATTCATTGTTGCGTGAGCGATTTCACCCCAGCAGAATTGGGCGTTTTATTGTCTCGATGGATGAAGATTGAGGGCATGCTGTGCAATTTAATGCCTCCTCATCGAGTGGATAATTATTTTTGCAAGTTGATTAGCAAATCTAGAAAAATAGCTAAAAGTAAAAAATATGAAGCGGAAGAGGTGTGGAATAAATTAAAGCCCAATCAATATAGTCCGCATGAAAATCGGCAAAAGAAAGTCACTTTAAATACGGTGAATGTCGCCGCAGCTTTGTATTACGAATCTACATTTCATCCTTTTGACCCACCAGTTTATTTAAATCTCAAAAAAACTGTTGAATTCCGCATGCCGGAAGGTACGCTAGATGCCCGAGCAGTCAGATCTTGGGTTAAATTCTTTATACAATTTATAGAAATTTCAAAAAAATCTAAGATGCCAGTTGATTTATCCGCAATCAAAAGCATTAAAGATTTTTTTGTTATTTGCGGATTATCGCATTCTGATGTAAAAGACAATAAAGAGTTGTTTGAGGCTAAATTGTTTTTGATTGAAAGGTTCTTTTTATATGGCGATTCGGAGGTAAAAAAACAATTTGAAAAAGGACTTTTTTGACTAAATATACTATTATTAACTATAGCAGATTGTATCTGCGTGTTTAACTTTCTTTAACTTTATAACTTTATTAACTAGGAAAACGTATAATGACTATTACAGAACGAAATCAACTTATTGAAAACTATCTTCCACTGGCTAAATCTATTGTTTTTGAAAGGAAAAAATCATTGCCAAAAAAAGTTGATATTGATGATATACAATCGGCGGCTTATTTTGGCTTGGTAGACGCTGCTCAAAAATACAACCCATCTAAGAGTTCTTTTGGCACTTATGCTAGATGGCGTATTGTCGGAGAAATCAAAGACTTTGTTAGAAATGCATGTAAAGCTAGTTCACGATATGGAATATCTTTAGATCAAACTGACGAAAATGGGAATAGCTTAGCAGAATCTATTCCTCAAAAAGAAAATAATAGCAATGATTTTTTTGAGGATGCAACAAAAAAGCTAACTGATCTTGATAGAAACATATTAATCATGTATTATGTGCATGAAATGTCTATGAGAGAAATTGGCTGCAAAATTGGTGTCTCGGAATCAAGAATATCTCAAGTGCTTAAATCTGCAAGAGATACAGTCAAGATGACAATGGCGGCATAGGGAGTTTTTATGATGAATATATGGTCAAAGAGCCTCGCCAGCATATTATTTGTGTTGTGCCTTGTCAATGCGGCTATGGGACAGCAAAAAGTTTTTTTTGAACAGTTGCCAGTTCCCAGTGGAGTTCAACCATCTGTTGATCCATCTATTCCAAAAATTGCTTGGAATAGATGGACAACTAAAAATTTTACTATTCATTCTATCGATTTCGACCAGGGTGAATATTTATTTCATAATATAGAACAAATAAAAGCTTGGTGTCTAAAACGTTGGGGCCTGCCAGATATTCAATTTGGCTCAGAATGTCGTATATTTTGCGCCCCCAATGTAGAAATGATGCAAAAGCTATTCAACATTAATGGCTCCTATGGCGAAGTCAGAGAAGTTGACGGCAAAATAACCATTAGTTATTTGTGGTTGATTTTAGATGGCCGACCCGCCGAAGTCGTACCTTCAGCCCTTACAATGATTTGTTTAAAAGAATTTAATTCTCAATTTAATTTGAATTTGGGTTGGTGGCTATATCGAGGCATGTCTGTCTTAAATGGTAATGTCTCACAAATCAAAAGGAATGTGGCGTTAGCTGGGGCACCAAAAACTCTTGCTTGGAAACCGTCTGTGCATGACTTTTTTGCGATTACAGAGGCCGAATGGAAAAAATTAACTCCAGAAAACAAGCAAATATTTGATGCCAAAGCAGCCGTTTTGTGTCTTTTTATACGTAAAGAGTATGGGCAAAAGAAGTTCCATTATTTTTTGAAATACGATAATTACGAACACGACATAAGCGATTATATGGGATTTAATAAATTGCCAGAGTTTGATGGTGCCCTCACTAGATTTACTGGATTTTTAGCAGAGGATGTTAAGAGAAATACGACCCCAGAATCATATCTACAAATAGAGAACAAGTAATTTTTTTTGTTTTTTATTTGGCGGATCTTTCATGGAAGAATGGTTTGTTCATGACTATGTAATTTATGAATAAAAATTTTGAAAAAGCAGTATTAGATTATCAATCTGGTTTGACAATAAAGGAATCTGGAGTTTTAAACAATATCCCAAAAACTACCCTGCAAAGACATTTGCAAAAATTAGGGATAATTAGGCGTTACACTCCAAGAATAAAAATTAAAGATAATTTAAAAGGTTTAAAAATAGAAAATTGGACTGTTATCATGCCATTAATAGAAAAGGATGGTAAGTGTAATTGGAATAGAGTTATGTGGCTGTGTGAATGTGATTGCGGAAATCAGTCTAAAATAAGACAAACTTGGTTGTTGGTTGAAAGAATCAAAAAGTGTAAATATTGTTTTAATATGAGTTCGAATAATTGTAATTGGAGCGGTTGCGGACAATTGAGCGGAACATGTTGGAAACGGATTAAAAACAACGCAAAAAGAAAAAGTCGTTCTTTGCCATTTTTAATAGAAATAGATTATGCTTGGGAATTGTATGAAAAACAAAATGGGAAATGTGCTTTGACAGGGCTAGACATTCCATTTCCAAATAAGGTTGAAGATGGTGATTTTCCATCTTTAGATCGAATTGATTCTAATATGGGATATATAAAAGGAAATGTGCAATGGGTGCATAAACACATAAATGTCATGAAGTGGAATCATGAACAAGAGTATTTTAAGCAACTTTGTAAATTAGTAGTGGAACACAAGGAGGGTTAATGTTTTATGTTTTATCTTGGCTGGCATTTGGATTGATAATAGGGATTTTGGCCAAGGCAATTCATACAGGCCCCGATCCAATTGGATTTTTCCCAACATTAGGGATCGGTATCGCAGGCTCTTATATAGGCGGTCTATTAAATTGGATATTGGGGCGAAGCGAACATGTTTTATCGTCATCTAGTTTAGTTATGAGTGTTATTGGTGGCGTTATTTTTTGTTACGCTTACGCAAAATACAAAGATTATAAAGCAGGACAAAATGGCAATTAGGCCGGATTTTTTAGAAAAAATAAAGAATAGTTATTCGTATATCCACCCTTTGATTTTTCATAGATCGGTAGAAAAAACGAATTCAGAAGTAGAGTTGTTCGATATATTGGATTCACTTCCACAGGAGTATCCAGTAGTTTGGAGTGAAGTGGATCGTAGATGGGTTACGACAAGGGATTTAGTACAAACAGAAAAATTTGATCTAGGAATGGAGAAAAAAAATGATTAATGCATTGATGTTAGTAGCGGCTTTAGTAAGCCAAGGCGACTGTGCTGTTGCCACAGAGTATTCAAATAGTTATACGGTTGTGATTCAACAGCCTAAATTGGTGTGGCAAATTGTAAACGTTGCAGGCGGTCAGCAGACTCGCTCGCATGTTAATGCCAATATAGATGGAAGAACATACGTGGTTCCAGTCATTAATGGCCGTTTACCAGTGATAACTCATTTTGTCAGCACTACTGAGGACAGATTGGTTTTAGATTTTGGTCAAGATTATCCATATACGGTTGCTTACAAAGGCGGCGTCGTATATGATAAAAGATTAGTTGCTAATCATAAAAAAATGGGTCCATCCGCTGTTAAGAATTATAATCAAGCTGGACCACAGAATGCACAGAAAAAATCTGGACCTTCTGGATTGAAAACTCCTGATGCCTTGGCTAAGAAAGCAAAGCTAGATGATAGCACTTTGCCAAGCCCAGTAGACAATCCAACTCGTCCATCGGATAAAGAAGTAGACGATCTTTTTAAACAATAATTGCAGTTAATTTGAAATGCAAATATACGAAGAATATCTTCAGAGGCATGACATTGGGATGTCTCTAGTGAAGTATGTGTCGGTAGGTTACTTGTTCTTAAAGAAACCTACCGGCATTGGCTTTAATTGGGAGATTGTGCGTTTTAACTGGAAAGAAAAAGACCGCAGTCCAGGTCGTTATTGCTTTAATGTTTACACTCCTGTGCATGATGGCAATTTAATTGAAGACAATCTAGTTTCTCCAGAAATAGAGTTGAATTGGGATGCCTATGAAGATTTCTTGTATGATTGGACGTATCAACAAAAGAGATCTACAGTGATTTCTGGTCACAAAGAGATGGTGTTGGCCGCTTGGGAAATTTTCATTTTTTGTCATGACACCTATTTTGCTAGAAATTTTGATTATTTAGAACCTTTGCTTTTTGAGAGTTTGAATTTCAACTCTTCTGTGGAAGCAAGATTTTCTAGTTATCAAAAAACTATGAAGTCTGCTAGTGGGCATTATTCATTTTTCAAACAATGGAATTCTTTGTTAAACATATATTCTAAAAATTATTGTCATTGGTTGGTTGAATTAATTAAAAAAAATGGATATTAAAAAATATGAGCCTGTTAGAGTTGTGAATCCTGGCGTAGGTCATTTAGTGCCTTTGCATCCAAACCAAGGATTTGTTGTAACGCTACATGGCCGACATGCAGATGTTAAATGCAATAGTCATTTTTTTCATGCTTATAGGGTAGATCGGAGTGATGATCATGCTACCTTTCATTTTCATCAAAAGTTCGATTTATCCCGTCGCCCGCATACCAGATTGCATTTGGGCGAAGTGTTGGTATTTACAGAAAATAAATGTGGCAGCTTATGTGTGTTTTTGGAAAATGATACCCGATCAATAATGACGATCATCAATCCAGATACAAATGTTATAAATGTAGATCCAAATACATTGTTGAAAATAGTCATTTTCGATTCTGCTTTTCAGGGCAAGTGGGACCATACCATTATTTCTGGGCAGTCTGGCATAAAATATAATTTTCGTGATTACACAAAATATAGTTCGAATATTTGGAACTGGGCAGATTTATTTGAATGCCGTACAACATTCGAGCATCATTATAATTTTTATTGTCCTAATGCAAGTCATCTGGATAAAGGCACGCATCAAGCTGGCAAGATTGTATTTGATACAAATGAACTGGATGGCGTATTCAAAGTTTTGAATTTAAATATCAGAATAAAAAACAAAGAACCCAAAACCTATACTATAATTTCTCCCACCCCCGTTAATGGCCATGCACAAAGAGTTCGTAAATATGTTCCACAAATGAAGGATGCCATTCTTCGTCAAAACATCACCTTTAAAAAGAAAGAGTGTTCAGACCTTCACAGCAATAAAGTTTTGTATTTTTGATGTTGCTTTAAAACGCAAATTAATTATACTTATCATGCTGAAGGAGATTTCGCATGAGTGTTGAATTTGGGGAACCCAAAATTGTCGATAATTTATCTCCATCTGAGCCAATTTTAGGGTCTTTTTCTTTACAAGGACCATTAGATTGGCGAAAGTGCAGAGAGCAATTTGCCAAAATTTTCACTGAAAACACAGAGGGCTTTTTTTTCTCGCATCCCAATGCATGTGGAGAAAACGTCGCCGCCTTTTTAGTCAAAACAGAGGATGTGCTGGGGGCTTCTCATAAAACATTGCCACGTTCCAAATTTAGTAAAACCAATATGCCATACGCTTTATGGGTCAGTCCTTCAGACTTTTGGAAGGAATGCCCTATGCGTAGGTCTTTATTGACCATACTTTTGAGATGTGGATTTGAATATCGTCAAGATTTAGATAATTATGAAGAAGCCCTGTTTTCAGATGTGTATGCAAAAGAAACACAAAATGCTGTAAAAAGATTTTTGTTTGGCTATACTAGATTTATTAATGGCAGTGGAATTTATGTGACAGACCGCCACGGTTGGCGAGAATCATTCATAAACAAAATGACTGATGATATACGTGTTAAATTAGTCCGTCCTAACAACTCAACCATTGAGCCAACACTGATTGGCTTGGGAACTATTTGGAATTAAATTATGAATATAAATGAAGAAGATTGGGATCAAGAAGTAATGCAGGCCACCGGCCTAGTTTTAGTCGATTTTTTTGCTCCCTGGTGCGGGCCTTGTCGAGCATTGACACCATTGCTAGAAAGATTGGTTGCATCAAATGGCGATAAATTCAAATTGCTCAAACTCAATACTGATGATAGTGTCGGCATTGCAACGCAATATCAAATAGCATCTTTGCCCACAATGTTGTTTTTTAAAGATGGCACTGTGGTCAAAACACTAATCGGGCTGCAAAGTGAAGCTGCGATTCAAAAAGTCATCGATGAATTTGCTTCCACTTAAACTCTGAAGGGGGTGATTTCAATTAATTGGGAAGCAACATAAAAGCTCCTTTAGCCTTGCGTTAAAGGAGCTTTTTCTAGTTTACAAATCGAATTTATGTGGTAGAATATGCTGCATGAAAAAAGAAAGAAGAAAATTCGTAACTTCAGATCTTCACATAAATCATGCGAACATCATGAAGTATTGTCGGCGTCCTGGGTTGAATGAAAAAGAACAAAAGCAACTAGATGAAGGAGTTGATTTTAGGGTTAGTCGTGAGTCCGTTGAACGGATGAATGACTACCTTTTTGATGAAATCAACAAGCTAGTTGGAGAAGATGATGAACTTTATCATGTTGGTGACTTTTGCTTTGGTGCTAAATACGATTATTACAAAACAGTAAAAAGATTTAGGGATCGGATTAATTGCAGGCGAGTCCATCAGATTTTTGGCAATCATGACTTTTATGATGATATGCCTTCGATATTTGAGACGAATGGGCATAGAGCGTTTACCACATATAATAATCAATTCTTTGTATTTGATCATTATTGTGGGGCTATTTGGAATAAGCATCATCATAAAGCGATCCTGTGCTATGCTCATAGCCATAGCACTGCTGAACGATGGGCTGATAAAATCATGCCCGGTCGGCGTTCAATGGATATTGGCGTTGATAATGCCGCCAAATTGTTGGGAGCTTATCGGCCATTTGCGTTAGAAGAAGTCATAGACATATTGAAGGACAGACCCGGTCACACTACAGGAGATCATCATCAATGAAAAAGCTATTTCTAATTAGCTTGTTGCTCTGTGGCTGTACGACTCCAGAAGGTCGTTTGTTGCAATGGCAACAGGAACTTCCGCCAAATTCAACCGAAATTAAAGAGTTGTCTAAAAGCTGGGTGACTTTTAAGTGGCATAATAAAAAATATCTTTATGGTTGGAATGGATCTGGAGATATCTCCAGAACAGTCATGGTTGAACTTCACGAAGAATAAGTTCACAAGTTTTAAAATCGTAGTATACTTTTAGGAGAGCAAATGAAGGAAAAAGAAGCCCCGATAGAACTTCAGGGCACAGTGCTTGAGGCTGTCAAAGGTGCATTCAGAGTCAAAGTCGATGACTCAGAATTGGTTTTGTTGTGCCGTTTAGCAGGCAGCATCAGAAAGAATTTTATTCGGGTTGTACCCGGCGATAAAGTAAAGGTTGAAGTGTCACCATATGATCTTACTCAAGGTCGCATTACATTTAGGATGAAATAATGGGCATCTACGGCAGCAGACACAGGGATGTAGAATACCAGATTGTCTATAAAAATGAATCAGTTCCCGATCCCACCAAGTGGGATCTAGTCGATTGTTTTGAGCATGGTGGCTTCGCCATCTTGAAACTGCGATACCCTGATTGCAAAAATCACAATGGCATGAAAATTCTGGTCTATGAAGCTAAATTTGTAGATCTGGTCAAACAAAAAAATCTAGATCCACATTTTGGTGATGAAAAAGAAAACTACGTTTATCCGATTGCCCGCTTCACTCCAGATGATAAAGGCTGGAAGTACGCAATTAGGTTCGTCGAGAAATTGACGAATCACAACCTTATGGATGCCTAATTATGTTTGAAGAATATATTGGTAAAAAAGTAGTCAAGATTTCCGGCAAACCTTTTAAATCTAGTTATAAAGCCAACACCGTAAAAGACGTGGTGGAACACCCCCTGGGGAAGCCAGCTTTTTCTTTTGAGGAAGACGATTCTATCGTCGAAGCATGGCGATGCCGTCTAGTAGGAGAATAAACATGGAAACTCAAGCTCAATTATTAGAACGTGTTATCGCTCACCTAGACACACTTTATGAAGTGGGTGATGATTGTACTCATCCAGATACGGGTGAAATCGTTAGTGATGGTGAATATGATTCGATGCGTCGAGCATTGAAGGCTTTGAATCCAAATGCCAAATTGTTCGATACCGTGACGGCATCCAAGGCCAGTAGTGCCGTCAAAAAGATGAAGCATCATCCGCCCCTCACCAGTATTGCTAAAGCAAGTCACGAAGATCTTGATGTCCAAGAAGAGCAGCTTTTTAAGTGGCTGAACGATTGCACCGTTGAATTGGATGGTAAAAATAAAGTTTTTGATTTGGCTGCCAAAGAAATTGATGGCGTTCAACAAAAAGAACGTACCTTCAACAACGAAGTTGTCACCTATCCAAGAAATACGTTTTATCAAAGTTACAAACTTGATGGCGTTGCTCTAGGCTTGTATTACGAAAAAGGCAAATTGGTTAAAGCCGGGCTACGGCCAAAAGATGGCGTTCACGGTGAAGATGTTACCGAACAAGTAAAATATGTTCATGATATTCCTGAAGAATTGAAGTTGCCGATCACATGCTCAATTCGTGGTGAATTGATTTGCAAGTTATCAGATTTCAATAAGGTTCAACAGGAATTGGCATCATTGGGCGAACAACTTCGTGCCAATCCTCGCAACCACACCGCAGGTGGAATTCGTCAGTTTAAAGAGCCCGCTAAAGTTAAAGACCAACGACTTAGTTTTATTGGTTATTCCGTTGAAGGAATTGATAGCCCGCCTTATAAAACTGAAATTGAGCGTGCCAAATTCTGCAATAAAGAATTGGGCATCCCCTTTGTGCAAATTAAAGAATTCAATTTCTATGATTTAGCCGAAATGGAGGCGAATGTTGCTAATCTGGATTATGAAGTCGATGGCGTTGTAATCGGCGTCAATAATCTAGAAGATCAAGAACAATTGGGACGTAGCGGAGATCCCAAAACTGGTACTCCAAAAGGAAAGATTGCCTGGAAATTCGCTGAAGAACGAGCCAACCCTGTAGTTTCTTCTATTGAGTGGAACACAGGCCGTACAGGGGCAATTAAACCTGTTGCTATTTTTGATGCGGTCCCCTTGGCAGGCACCCAAGTTCGTCGAGCAACTTTGCATAATGTTGGCTTCATTTTTAGAAATAAAATTGCAGTTGGAACGAAAATTATTGTTCTAAAAGCTGGCAAAATTATCCCCAAAGTTGTCGGTGTTGCGGGTGGAGAAGTCGATTATCTTCAGGTTGAAGAAATTAATTACCCACGCAGTTGTCCATCCTGTGGCGAAAAAACGCATGTTAAACATACGCCAACATCGGGTGGCGATATGTATGAGTTGATGTGCATTAACGACGACTGCCCGGCTAAAAATATCAGCAGACTTTTACACTTTCTTAAAACAATTGGTGTTTTGGGATTGGGAGAATCCACAGTGGCTGATTTGGTTGCTGGTGGATGGATTAAACATTTTGCTGATTTTTATAAACTAACTGTTCAGCAATGTCGCCATTCTGGCCTCTCAGAACGAGAAGGCATGCTAGCTGTAGCTGGAATTCATATGATCGATAGCCCCGATCAGATGGAAGACGATGATTTGCAGAAAGCTATCGTCAAAGCACAAAAGAATAAAAAGGTTGTTCCGTTGTGGCGACTATTTGCCGCTTTTGGAATTGAAAGCGCCGGAAAAAGTGCGGGCAAAGCATTGGTCGATCATTTTGGTAGCTTAGATAAAATTATGGCTGCCAGCGACGAACAATTAGCAGCCGTTGAAGGCGTAGGCATTAAAACAGCTATGCTGGTCAATGAATACCTGACCAGCCATGAGCCGGGCATCAAAGAATTGCTAAAATTTATCGAACCTGAGTTGCCTAAAACGGGTCCACTTACCGGGCAGAATTTCGTGCTGACAGGTGGATTTGATAAGGGGAAGAAGTTTTATGAGGGTTTGATCGAAGAACAGGGCGGAAAATGCGGTTCTAGTGTGTCAAAAACGACGAATTTCGTGGTCGAAGGCGTCGATGCCGGTTCAAAGGCGGAAAAAGCCAAAAAGCTAGGAATTTCGTTGATTTCGGTCGATGAGTTGAAAAAAATCCTGAACCTTTCTTAATTATGTGTGTCCCTTATGAATCAATTTAAATTTGACATTGAAATCCAACTTGATGGTCGGCTTGAATTTGTTTATTCAGATGATAGGGTTCCGTATGTTGGTGAGATTTTGAATTGTATTGGTGCGATTCCTTTTCGTGTCGAAGCCACCACCAATCGTTCTTTTGTGGTGAAATCTGTAGAAACTCAAATTGTTTCGGCAATGGACGCTCGCAGAGATGAAATCGTCAATCGTGCCTCCAATATAACTGTATGTGTTGAAGAAATTACAGAATAATTTTCTCTTCAACTTTACAAATGATATTTTTGGCGTATAATGGTTTTACCGGATAATTGCTTTTGCCCAAGAGTGATTATTCAAAACTCGTCCCTCACGGGAATAAACTTACATAAGGAACAGATAAAATGGCTAATAAATCTTTGTTTGGCGGTGCGCCAACTAGTGAAATTCCTGCTGCAAACACTGTAAATGCGGCTGGCGGCAAAGCTTACGAAATGACTTCTCGTCATGCGTTGGCTCAAATTGCATGCACTAATTGCTTCAACGGCACTTATTATGCAGATGCTGAGTCTAATCTTAAAATTGCTAAGGAAGCTGTGGCTAAATTGCACAGCGATCCAGAGTTTATTGCAAAAGTAGCTGTATATGCTCGTAACAAAGCATATATGAAAGATATGCCTGCATATCTCGTTGCGGTACTTGCAACTTTGGATAGCAAATTGTTCCGTCAAGTGTTTCCAAAAATTATTGATAACGGCAAGATGTTGCGTAATTTCATCCAAATTGGCCGATCCGGTCAAGCTGGAAAGAAATTGAACGTAAGCTCTGGCAGTGTGCGACGTGCTATCAATACTTGGTTTGAATCTCATACTTCGGAATTCATTTTCCGTGCAAGTATCGGTAACGATCCAACTATGCGTGACATTTTGCGTATGGCTCGTCCACGTCCAGAAAATGAAGAAAAACGAGCGTTGTATGGTTATTTGGTTAGCGGCAAAGCAGAAGTGTTTAGCCACTTGCCAGCTATCGTACAGCAATATGAAAACTTCAAGAAGAACCATGAAGGAGAAATCCCAAAGGTTGACTTCCGAATGCTCGATAGCATTTTGACCAAAGAAGAAGCTTGTAAAATGTGGGAATCCCAAGCACGTCACGGTGGTTGGCAGATGACCCGTATGAACTTGAACAATTTCCAAAAATATGGCGTATTCAATTCTCCAGAATTGGTAAAGGCTGTTGCGGATAAACTTTCCAACAAAGAGGAAATTGTTAAGGCTCGTGCTTATCCATATCAGTTGCTCATGGCTTATAATGCAGCCGTAAATGTGCCAGCAATGGTGCGTGAATCGTTGCAAGATGCTATGGAAACTGCGTTGGAAAACACCCCAGCTATCGACGGTCAGATTTATATTTGCGTAGATACTAGCGGTTCCATGAGAAGTGCGATCACTGGCTATCGTGCTGGGGCAACTTCGTCCGTGCGTTGTTTGGACGTTGCAGCTTTGGTGGCAGCAGCTATGTTGCGAAAAAATAAATTAGCAGAAGTATTGTTGTTCGACACAGTAGTGCATTCCGTCAATGTGAATCCTCGTGATTCCGTTATGACTAATGCTCAAAAATTTGCTCGCAATGGTGGTGGCACAGATTGTGGTTGTGCGTTGCGTGAATTAAATAGTCGTCAGGCTAAAGGCTCGGCTGTTATTTTTATCTCAGATAACGAATCTTGGGTAAATGGTGGCGGATATTATGGTCGTGGCACATCCATGCTTGACGAATGGAGCAAATTCAAGAATCGCAATCAAAAGTCGAAATTGGTTTGCGTGGACTTGATCCCAAATACAACTAGCCAAGTAGCTCCTAGCAAGGAAATATTGCAGTGTGGCGGCTGGTCGGATGCATCATTTGATGTCATTGCTGATTTTATCAAATATGGTGCGTCAGCAGACCATTGGGTAGACGTAATCGAAAAGATTGAAATTTAAATTTTCATGTTGGTGCCTATATAAGATAGAAATCTATCTTGTATAAGGCATAACATGAAAAAGTGGAATCTTGAAGACGAGGAAAAACTTAGGGAGCTATATCCTTCTAAAAATAGAAGTGAAATAGCCGAAATACTTGGTAAGACTCCAAGTGCAATTACAAATCACGCTCATATTTTAGGATTGAAAAAAGGTCTTAAAAAGTATCAACATAATGAAAATTATTTTGATGAACCAGATGTTGGGAATTGTTATTGGGCTGGAGTATTAGCAGCAGATGGTTGGGTCAGAAAAGTACGTGATAACAGCTATTATCTTTTTTTGGCGTTTAAATCTGATGATGTTAAACACATTCAAAAATTCGCTGACGATATCAAATACACAGGCAATGTAAAAATTAGGAAAGGCAAGTATTTCCATACAGGAGAAGATAAGTATACAGCTATTGTTGAAATTTGTAGTGCAACCCGAGTTGTAGAGGCGTTGCAAAGGAATTTCAATATTGTCCGTAAAAAATCACTTATCTTGCAGCCGCCGAATTTAAGTGATGTGAACCATAAGTTGGCTTTTATCAAAGGTTATCTTGATGGTGATGGTTGCATAAGATTTGATAAAGGTCGTTTAGAAGTAAGTTTTACTGGAACTTTTGATGTATTAAATTGGATTCAATCTGTTTTTGATGAGATAGTTCCACCTGCTGGGAAAATGCGGGCAAAAGCTAGACGACGAAAGACTAGAAAAGTTTCAGATTACAAAATAACTGGAGCAAGAGCGTTTGCAATATTGCAAAAAATAATGATTTTAGACATTCCCGGCCTTGAAAGGAAATGGGAACAACTAAATGGTTTTGAGTTAAAAACAAAACTTGCGTGTCATCAAGCATGGTATAAAAATTTTGGAGGAAAATGATTAGAACTAGGTTGAAGGAAGCTGCTTGTCTTTATGACAATGAATTTTATGAAGGAGCATTAATTAGTGTTTTACTCGCAGTGGCAGGTGTTTCTCGTCTAAGATGTCCTAAATTGAAAGATGGTGCCGCATTCCGAGCGGTTATGTCAGCGGTGATGCCGGAAGATAAAAGAAAATTTTTAATTGGAAAAAAGCATTACACATTGGCTGCTTTTTGTTATAAGTTTTTGCGTTGTAATTTGGTGCATGAAGCTAAATTGCCCAAAGAGGTTGTTTACAAATCAGCCAAACATTGTAATACTGCTAGAATGGATGTTTGTAATGGTGGATGCGGCAGGATGGTGCTTGATCATCCAATGGTGTTGGTGATTGGTTATAAATTGTGTATATTTGAACCTAGTTTGAATGATCTGTCAGAATTATTTACCAAAAAGCAAAAATGTAATTAGTGTAAAAATATGCCGGAATGCAGATAGGAATACATTGCAAAAAAAACTTCTTATCGATACTCGTCCGGTTTTTAAAATATCCAAGAATGCTAGATAGGAATACATTACCAAAAGGCTTCTTATCGATACTCGTCTTGGTTTTTAAAAAAGCCCGTTTTTAGAAAACGGGCTTTTTTATTGTTTATAAATATAGTATATTGTTAGCTTGGGTTGCTGTATTGTGACTTCGCCTGAGCGATTGGGTGTGATTTGAAATGGAAATGGAAACGATAATTAAAGCAGAGGACCACTTGGGCCTTGTTCGCATGGTCGTGTCTAAATACGTACCAAAGGGCGTTAATACTGAAGACTCTGAGGAATATAGTGAAGGCGTTTTGGCCCTTATCAATGCATACAAAGAATATAAACCTGAAGTGGGTTTGTTTTCCACCTATGCTGTTGTTTGTATTAAAAAATCATTAATTCAACGTTGGAGACGACAAAAGCGTCAAAAACGACAAGGAAATGTTGTTTCCATAGATTCAGAGCTTTGTCCAGCAACAACTCCAGCAACAATTGATAAATTGGTGGTTGGCGTTGTTATTGAAGATATGTTCAAAGATCACAAAGATGACACAGAGAAAGATATAAGAAATAAAAAAATTCTCTATGATCACTTTATGAATGAAATGACATGGGCCGAAATAGCCGAGCAAATGGTTAGTCGGTACGGACAAGAAAAACTTGTTTCTCGTGTTTGTGCCCAACAGTATGGATTCGCCGCACTTGAACTCATTCGTCAAAGATTCGGCATTGAAAGCTTCTCCAAATTCGAAGAAATTCTGGCATTGACGTAATTTCGAAATTGATCTACCATCCTATTTCTGGCCAAATCCAATTTTAAAGGAAGATCATTGTGAATAACAAAATTACCATTTTTAGCAATGGCATCGCCGATTTCATTCAAAATTACGAAATCAAAAAAGATGATACCAAAGAGATCTCTTTGGCCGTTAAAAGTAGCCACGTAGGAGATATCTTGGCGTCCCTTAACGTTTATGGAAATGTTAAGTTGACTTCGCCACCAAGCTTCAAAACCGTCAATAGTGAAGATGCTCTGTCTTTGGCGTCTGATAATGTGTTGGTAGAGCTAGCGACAAAATTAAGCGGCGCAGAAATTATTTTGAATCGCATCGATGGCGAGGTCGTCAAATGCAATCTGTGTGGAATTCATAAAGAAACTTCCGAACACAGAGAAATTACCAGCCTTGTTTGTAAAGCTGGCAATCAATTCCTTGCGGTGCCTCTTGATGATATTTCGAATTTCGAATTTACAGATGTAAAAGTTCAAGAGGAAGTCAAGAAAGCCTTTGCCGCCAATCTCCAAAGCATCAAACCAGATGGCACTTTTGTTAAATTGTCTCTCTTGGGCGTCGAAGATTCAAATGTTGAAATTCAATATTCAGTGCCCGCCGCTGCTTGGAAAATTAGCTATCGTTTAAATTGCAATGATATTGTTGCCTTTAAAGGCTTGGCTATCGTTGATAATAATACAGAAGATGATTGGAAAGACGTTATTGTTTCGGTAGTCACGGGGGAGCCAATTACATTCTCAACAGATTTGGCTCAAGCTAAAACTCCAAAACGCAATCATATCAATGTTGTGCAAGATCGAGCCGAAGGAGCTATCGAAGTTGAAACAATTAGTGAAGATTACGGTGGCGGTAGAGGAATGGCCTCCCTTAAACGCAGTGTAGGATTGGCTGCCATGCCTAGCTCCGCTTCCATCTCCCCAGGCATTCGTGTAAATGCACTGGAATCAATGGAAGCAAAAACAGAAATTAAAGAAGTTGGCGATTATTCTGTTTTCACAGCAAAAGATTTAGTGTCTATTGATTCGAATAATTCAGCCATCATTCCAGTATTTGATGCCACTCTGGAAAATGCAAAAACTGTTTTGCATTATAAACAAAGTAACAACCCCACCCGCCCCTACCGATCTATTCAATTTAAAAATGAAACCGAACATAGCTTAGGTCGTGGCGTCTGCACAGTAAATATCCAAGGCATGTATGCTGGCTCTTGTATCATCCCAGCCCTAAAACAAGGCCAAGAACAATTATTGCCGTATGCCTTGGAAACTGGTGTTAAAATTACTGCCGATCAACAATTCGGTGAAGCTAAAGTTAGCCGCCTCTCAGGACAAAGTGGTCAAGTTACCATCGAAGATATTCAGAAGATCGAGACCACATATAAAATTCAAAATTTGAAAAAAGAGACTTTTGAATTGTATTTGGATTACGACAATCTTTATGATTCTAAATCAATCATTTGTAAAATTGATGATCGTGAAATAGAAGGCAAACGAGAAGGCTCAATTGTTCGATATGACTTGCAATTGGCTCCCCAATCTGTTACACAGGTCATCGTCGTCGAAACTAAAGTTGATTCTGTGACAAGAAGTTGCGATGGTTGGTTCTGCAATCAATATAAAGGTTACCTTGCCAATCTAGAAAACCTTGGTCCAGCTTTGACGCTCATTGAGCAATACAAAGATTTGGAACAAGATGTTAAAAATCGGAAAAAACAAGCTGATAATTTGACTAAGAAGCAAGATCGCTTGCGAGCTAATTTAGCCGCTGTTTCGGAAGACAAAAACAAAGTCACTGCTTCATGGGTACAAGAATTGGTTACTAATGAAGCCGCATTGACTAAATTGGAAGACGATGATATTCCTGGTCTGGAATTGAAACTCAAGTTGCTCAATAAGAAGATTGATAAAGCATTGAACGATGTTTCTTTTGACCTTAAAACCTAGAGGACGACATGAAGACAACATGGATCTTCGTTGCCAGCACCATCATCCTTGGATTTCTTTTCGCAAAGTCAGATTGGGAAAATGCCCGTCTCACCATGCTCAACAGTCTGCAAAACAGACAAATTGAACTAATGCGGGACGAATGTCGAGAATATGAATTCAAACTGGCGACCAATCCTAGCTACGAAGATGGCTATAAATTTGCTCTGCTAAAACGCAACAATGGTAGCTATTCCGATGGCTTTGAAGATGCCAAATTGGTATACGATAGCAGCAATAATTATGCCACCGGATATCATGCTGCCATCGCTCAATTCAATTTTATGAAAGATGTCAATAAAGACACCGCTGCAAAAATTGATGCCCAGCCAGCTACCGAGAAAAAAGAAGAGGAGAAAACATACTAATGAATCGATACTTAAATCCAAATTGGGAAAAAGTAGATTATTTGTAACAAGGAGGTATAATGTCGAAGCCTTGGATTCATGCAAAAAGCTCAGCCAGAAAGTATGGCGGCAAACCAGAAGATTATCTGGAAATTCATAACTTTATGGATTCCAGCAAAGGTGCCTTTCCCGATAATCGCCACAGAGTCCTTACCCATAATAGTTGGTTTATATCGCCCAATGGTCCGCTAGAACGATCCTTTGGCGTAGTAATCACCAATAGTGATGGTAAAGAAGTCTCCGTCAGAGATCTAGGCGAGCAACATATTCTTGAAGATTTTGGCGGTTTTATACCAACCGCTCAAGATTATATTCAAGAAATGGAATTCAAACCTTGGATGAATAATGGCAAGGGCGTCCCTTCTAGCCATCAAAAAATTGAAGCACGTAAAGTTGTACGTGTTATTTCTCTAACAGAAGAAAAAATAGATAATGACTAATTCTTTAGAATTCACAATGACCAAAGCCAAAGAGCTAAAAGAGCATTTGGACAATATGAAAAAAGAAGCCAATGAAAAAGGCAAAGAAATTTTCAAAGAAGCTTCTGCCCTGCTGTTCCAAGAGATTCCAGAGCTAGAATCGTTTGGTTGGACCCAATATACGCCTTACTTTAATGATGGAGATGCTTGTTATTTTGGCACACATCGTGAGGCAGATGAAATTTATGTGAATGGCGAGAACACCTACGATAGAGAGGATAGAGGAGAAGATGTAGAGGCAGATGACAAACATTATGCCCTTTGTAAAAAAGTTTCTGCTGTTCTCTCGGCCTTTGATGGAGATGTGTTCGAATCACTGTTCGGTGATCATGCTAAAATCATCGTGACTAAAGACAATATTGAAGTGAGCAGATACAATCATGACTAATCCAGTCAAAGAAAAAATAAAACAGTTTCAAGATGATTTAAAGGCTAAACATTTAGCTTTTTTTCAAGAATTATTCGCACCAGCGTTCAAAGAACATCTCGTTCTTAAATATTTTGGTTGGAAACAAGCCACGCCTTATTTTTGTGATGGCAACGAATGTGTATTCAGGGTCAATGATTGGAGCTTTTCCATCAATGGTATGGATGAAGATAGTTTGGATTGGGATGATAATTACGATCCAGATAAAATTCAAACAAATATTGCTAAACTAAAAAGAGAAAAAGCCGAAGCAGTGGTTAATGAAGACTATTTAAAAGCTAATGAAATTAAAAATGAAATTGGTGAATTGGAAATTGAGTTGCTCCAAGGAGATATGAAAGCATTAAAAGCCGCATTTAATGCAGCAAAGGCAGTGTGGGCTAATTTTGAAGAAGAAATGTTGAGATCAATGTTCGGGGATCATGTTGAAATAACCGTTTATCCAAATAAAATTGAAACCACGCAATATAGGGACCATGAATGAAAACGCTAAAAGAACAACTGCTTGAACGTAATCAACTCAATAAGTCCTTGTATAAAAATGTAAAATCTTTAGTGGCTGATCTGTTTAAGCCTATTTTTGACAAATATCCATTGCTGGAAAATTTTTCCTGGGCTCAAGGCGAAGTCTATAATGATGAAGGTTATGACTTTGACGTAAGTACAGATTCAGATTCCATCTGGATCAATGATGACCAAGAATTAGATGATGCCTGGGCAGCAGATGCCGCCGAAGCTATTTCTGAAGAATTAGATCTTTTGAACGAAGATGATTATCGGAGCATGTTCGGCACCGATACAAAAATCACTGTGACCAAAACCGAAATGAAAATCGAAAATTATGATTTTGGGTGCTAAATGAATTACGCAGAATTAATGTCGCCAGCAGAACTCAGGGCGCTCGCAGATAAAAAAGAAAAAGAGTCCCAACCTGTTAAAACTGGCAAGCTCAATACAGATTTATATTCTTTTGATTTTAAAATTCCAAAACCAGAGATGGATTTGGGGTTTTATACCGCAAAAGAAAAAAGAGAAATCATTCGCAATGTTTCACTTGCTTTTGAGCCCGTAGCCAGAAAAGGTAAAATCTTCACCTGCATTTTTTAAAAATTTTGAAACGGCAGATCTAGATAAGATGAAGAAAAATTTTTTGAAGGTCTCTTTACAAATGCCAAAAAAGGCGTATAATGAAAAGAGAAACATGTAGAGGAGTAGAGAAGCCCGGTTATCTCGCCAGTCTCATGAGCAAAACCGCTCCATGAATAAGCTGGAAATCGATGGTTCAAATCCATCCTCCTCCACCTTGGTTGGTCCGATCAGACTTTTGTCTGATAAGCCAAACAATTGTTAGAAACCCATATAAAATTTGGGGCCAACCAATTTTTTTGACGATGTGCTTTACAAAGTCAAAAAAGAGCGTATACTAAAGAAGTGATTTGACGGGCTGTTCCGTCGTATTTTTTGAAAGATGATTAAAATGTTCACAATGACTCAGAGAACGAATGGTAGTGGGAAAGGCCAACAAAATTGGCATACCACTACACGTACTTGCTTGATTAACAAGCAAGGACGTAAAAATATCGTACTCTGAGCCGATAGAGAATATCTCGGTTCAGGGAAACCTGGATCGGGAATAAGTGCGTAAACTTAAACCCCTTTTCAGGTGCAAACTTGAAAAGGGGTTTTTTTATTGGAATTTTTAACATGAATAGCTGGAAAAAAGCTTGGCAAAACCAAGAAATGGATCAGTGGGCTCGACACGAAAGACGAACAATCAAAAAAAAGAAAGTTCGTGACAACCGAAGAGCCTGCAATAACGCCCTAAAGAAAGAAGATTACGACAACATCAATGTCACTGAATGGGATGACCTTGATGGGAAGGACCGACAGTAATGTGGTACGGAACTGGCAAAGGCTGGAAAACATATTACCCAGGTAGTCTAAATGTAGCCGAATTTTTCGAATACATGCAGAACAACGGAACCAAAATCCCATTCAAAGTAAATGAAAGTCGATGGAAAGCCATGCTTAAATGGTTCGAAACTCGACACCAAAAGAAAGATTGGGTCATTAACGAATTAACAGGAAATAAAGAATGAACGTCTATTTGCTGATTTGGGGATTGGATTTCGAAGGCCCAATGACTACTGATGTTTATAAAACTTTGAAAGCCGCAGAAAAAGCTGCAAAAGAAAAAACTAAAGGAAACAGATGGGAAATAATTGGCAAAACTCATAATGGATTTGCCATGTCGGAAAATATAATTAAAGCTTGGCGAAATGGATCAGAAACAATCACCATCGAAGAAAAAGAAGTAAAAGAATAAATGCATGAAAAACAGTTGGTGGGACAACGGCTTGAAAACAGCGTCTTAGAGTTCGATTCTCTTAAATTCATGCAACATAGGCTAGTCCTCCTGGGAGAGGAAACGGTCTCCAAAACCGTGGCTTTAATTAGCCCACCGGGTTCGAATCCTGGCTAGCCTGCTTAAGGAAAAAAAATGAAAAGGTTTTTATTATTCGCTGGTAGTAGTTATTACCCAGATGGTGGCTGGAATGACTTTCAAGGAAGCTTCAACACCAAAGAAGAAATGAAAATAGAAGAAAAATTTTATCCAATCTTGGAACGTGAAAAATTCCCAGATACAAAAGCTGGTGAAAAAGCTTATACAAAACAATTGAAGCCCGTCGTGCGTGGCTACAAAATTAATGAATCAGAGTATGACTATGATTGGTATCACATCGTCGATACCAATGAAATTGAATAAAGGAAAAATAACTTTTAATTGTTGAAAATAATTAAAAGTTACTTATATAGTGTATGAATAAAACATGCACTATATGCAAGGAAGTAAAAGAATTAACGGAGTATAATAAAAAGAATACGTCCAAAGATGGTTTGCAAAATATTTGTAGAGAATGTAATCGGGTGAGATCAAGAACCTATTACAAAACAAATAATGAGCAACATCGAAAAAATGTAAAAATAAGAACTAAAAATCAAATTAAGGAATATAAAGAAAAGGTCAATAAAATAAAGAGCGCATATGGTTGCCAACTTTGTTTTGAAAGTGATGTGGTGTGTTTAGATTTTCACCATTTAGATGATAAAGACTTCACTGTAGCAAGTGGAGTATATTGTCGCACATGGGAAAAGATTAAAAAGGAAATTTGTAAGTGTGTAGTTTTGTGTGCTAATTGTCATAGAAAGTTGCATGCTGGTAAAAAAGTAGTTGGAAAGGAAATGTTATGTGTGATCGATTAAAACGTCTAAAAATTTAGCTCTCCGTAACCTTTTACGGAGAGCATGAATATATGTCTCCGTAACTCAATTGGCAGAGTATCGCACTTTTAATGCGAACGTTGTGGGTCCGACTCCCACCGGGGACACTGAGGGGTCGTGGCAGAATGGTTATATGCATCGGACTTTTAATCCGAGCGGGAAACCGCAACGTGGGTTCAATTCCTACCGGCCCTACTTAGGAGAAATATGATGGACGAACCAATTTTAAACACTTTAGTACAAGCAGGAGTGATAGAGAAATATGAAATTAAAATGCAAGATGACAGTGAAGTTTTAACTTTTACGAAACTGAAGGTTGTAGGTTCGAATCCTACTGTGGCTACTGCGCAGTTATAGTTCTGCGTTTCAGAAAATTAAAAACTATATGCGATATTGGTGTAGTGGCCGCACGTTTGCTTGCCGAGCAAGAGGAGTTGAGTTCAAATCTCACATATCGCTCTGGAGAAATAAATGAGAAGTTTGAAAAGTTGGTTTGTAGCAACAACGTTATTGTGTGTTCTTCTGAGCCCAATGTTTACGTTTCATTTGCTTGGATTTATAAGTGTTTTTGCTGACAATCAATGGCACCCACCAGATGTAAATTGGGAATCAGAATTTCTGCTTTCGAATAGAAGAAGAATTATAATTTGTGATATGGTGAATGTTAGATATATGCTGAATGTTAGATATATGCTATATCAGATAGATGGACCCAACGGCAGCAGAGGTCGGTTTAAGATTCCCTGGGGTTTGATTGTAGAAAAGAAACCATTTAAAATTGTTAGGATTCAACATGGACAATGAAAATCCATATCGGGCTCCCCAAGAATATGATGACATCAATCCACATATAAGTTACACTTTTTATGAAATGTTGGATAGATCTCTTGCCATTTTATTTGGAGCAGCTTTTCCATTTGTAATTTTACTGATGTTGTTTGTCCCGTTTAGATGTTTTGAAAACAGACCAACATTGAAAGCATACTTACTTTGGACTGCGTTCTCCACTTCAATTTTATTTTGGATGACTTTTGTTGTGATTGTAATGAAGAATTGGTAATTTAAGCCACTGTCTTATAATGGCAGTATATCAAGCTTGTACCTTGAAGGTCTGGGTTCGACTCCTAGTAGTGGCTCTATGGTTTAGTGTCTTCGGTTCCATTCAAAAACCGGACGAATTTGAGGAAGTAGCTCAGTTGGTAGAGCAACAAACAAACGTCTTGACGTTACTCGTCCTTCATTGGAATGTAGTTAGGACTACATTAACTTGTCGGTCATGGGTTCGATCCCCATCTTCCTCTTTTTTATTCCCCGGTACGCTAATTGGTAAGCGACGATACTGTTAATATCGTGTACCCCGTCTAGAACGGTATGGAGGATCGTACCCTCCCTGGGGAGCTTGGTTCTTTACAACCAACCGTGAATATTCATAGGAAAAAGCTATTCCTAAATGGTGGACGCATCTCGAATATTCTTTTCTCCAGTCGGTCAAACTGGAATTTATTCCAGGGCTGGGGTTGTTGGTAATCCCATCTGTTTTTGAAACAGAAATGCGAACGTTCAATTCGTTCCCCTGGAACTTATTCTCCGGTAGTGTAATGGTAGCACAATTGACTTTTGGCTAGACGGCCAACAAGTTGAATCAATTAGTCTTCGTTCAAATCGAAGCTGGAGAGCTTATTCCCCGGTAGTGTAAGGGAGTCACAAATGACTTTTTGATTTGATGTTTGAGTTGAAAATGAGTGGCCATGTTCTCTCAAATTTCCAGGCGGCTTCTTCAACAGAAGTGCTTATGTCTAGACAGCGTTCCCAAAACTTTCTGTTTCTGGAACGTATGATTTGTTTGGATATAATGAACTGGGCACCTGGATTGAAGTCCCATTCTTCTGGTGTATTTTTCAAATAACATCTCAGTTATTTGACCTACATGTAAATGATGAGCGTCACCATGTAATCCGGTTCTTATTAGTTTGTTTCCGAAATAATCGTTCAGCCAAATCAAATCAGAATCAATTGGCGAGTTGAGAATAGATAGAATATCTGGGCAATGATCGAAAGGATTGCCCTGAAGAAAGCAAATGTGTGTGTTATCATTATCTTCTGAATTTAAGATGTGATATAGATATGTGAAATCTTCTCTGCCTATGCAGGGGATATATTTCGCATTCGCCACACTGCCGGATTTATCATACAAAAAGATTTGTTGGTTGATTTCGCTAATATATGAAACATTTTCATCGAATCTTGATATGACTACTTCAACTGGCATGCAGTATTTATGCAATAAAGTGGATATATATTGTTTAAAGGAGATCATAATATGTTGACATACACAGAATGGCTAGAAATTCGTGAAGCACGCAAAGATTATAACCCAGTAGGACAGCCTTATTGGTCTAAGAAAGTTCCAGACCAATACGCCGCTATGCCTTTAAGAACCGCTGGCACGTCTCCAACTGAAGCTGATGCTGAGTATGTGAGAGAAAAGGATAGAAATAAATTCAAAGAACTATCTGGCAGAATGCCAAGCGTCGATAAAAAACTAAACGATATTATTTGGACTGTATACAAAACAAATCCTGATCTTTGGAGACAACTTGTTGATTTTTCTAATCAAAAAGTAAAAGAATTAATAAAAGCTAATTTATGGAATCCTGAAACAAGAGATCATTTGGCACAAGAATTACAGCATAAGATTGACTTGTCGCTGTAAATTTTAGGATAGATTCCCCGGTAGTGTAATTGGTAGCACGAATTGCTCTGAACAATTTAGTTTAGGTCCGAGCCCTAACTGGGGAACTTTTGTAAATAATTGTTCATTATAGCTAAATAGCATATGACTATTTTGCAACAAAGTGTATCTTACATAAAAAGTTTTTATATGGTGGATTCAAACGACCACCGCAGTGGCAAAACCGGCGTTTCGTCTGGGGCATTCACTGTTAATATCTCAAAAAATGGTGGTGTTTTTGGTTCTGCTGGGGGTGCGGTGTCGGAAATCGCCTCTGGTTGGTATAAAATTACCCTTAGTTCTGGCAATCTTGATACTTTAGGTGATTTGGCTGTTGATATAACTGCCACTGGCTGTGATAAAACCTATTTCGTTGAGCAAGTTACTGCTGGACTTCCTGCTGATATGTTGAAAATCAATGGCAGTCTTACAAGCGATAATGAAGCTGTTTTAAAATTGAAGTCTTTGGACATTCAAAATAGTGATTTTGCTGGAGTTGCTTTAAATCTTGAAGCATCAAGTGGAACTGCCTTTTATGCTGGTGGGGGCGGTACTACTGGGTATACGCCGATTCACATTGTTGGTGGCGACGATGGGTCTATTAAGATTGAAGGTGGAATTAGCATAGAAGCCAGTACAAGCCCGTTACAAAATCAAAGAGCTATTTCAATTTACGCTTTGGGCGATGATGGATCGGGGATTTATGTCGATTCAACTGGTGTTGCCTTAACCTTAGAATCTAGTTCTACCGACGCATTAAAATGCATTCCCGGTGGCAGTGGCAAGCCTATTAATGGAGATGTCATTCTTGCAGCAGCGGGATTGGATAAGATTAGCATTTCTGCTCCGACAGGAGCCGCAACTACATTTGGGGAAATGGTTGTTCAATTATGGAGAAGATTTTTCAAAAAGACAACAATGGACACGACCAGTCTAAAAACATATGCCGATGATGGCTCTACTGTTTTGACTAGTCAACTTGTTAGCGAGACAAACAGTATTCAAACCCAAGGGCCTGCTTCATGAGGTTATTTCCAAAATTAGGAGAGTATAATAAGACTGTTGCAATTTCGCTGCCTTTTGATTTAATATTGAAAAATCAATTGGCTCTTCCCGTTGTTAGATCGCTAGTTTCTACCACGGCACCTAGAATTTCTATGAAAAAAATTATCATTAAAGGCCAATTATTTTCATTTAATTCTTATAAAAAAGCTTTAATTGCGTATCCCAATCGAAATTTTACTTTTTTAGATTGATTTTGCGGCGTTGGTGTAATGGCAGCACGGCATACCTTGCGGGTTGCGAGTGCAGGTTCAACTCCTGCATGCCGCTTTAAAAATTTCTATTGATTTAATCTGAAATATAAATTATGTTTTTGATTATGAAATACGAAATTTGGTCTGAGGGATTTTTGATAACTGGCATGGAAGGCGATCCTGCGAATGCATCCTTAGTGGCTACAATCGAGGCAGAATCATTTCAAGCAGCATGTGACCTTTACTATAAGGACAACAATCTGTATGATGCTAAAAGTTTGACTTTTTGGGGTTGCCGACTTTTTGATAATGAAGCTTCTGCACGTCTTTCATTTGGGTGAAGTATGAATCTTGCTGTTTGCGTGGAGCTATTCAAGGGAATTGGCGGCTATACTGGCGAGGCCAGCTTTAATGTGGAGCGTAAGATTGATAACAATGTGCGACTGATGGTTTATGATAATATCGGGTGGCAGATTAGATTGACAATTTTGGATGTCATCGAACAATGAAACTTAATTTTGTCTATTATCGTTGTGTTGAAAGCCTTAAATCTAAATGTTATTATTCATGCACACGTTATGCTCTTCCTAATCCTATAAGTTTAGATGTGGAACGTTTGCTTAGGAATAGGGTTGAACTAGCGACTCATACCGTTACTGGTAATTTAAAGTTTCAGACAAGAAATGGATTAAAATGAATCTCAATCGCATTCGTTTTAGAAATCCACATTTTAGATTGCCGGTATCTCAGAGAATAGAAATGAGAGTTATGGTTAAAACTTGGGATGTGGTTATTACTGATAGGTGTCAATTGCCTGTATGGAATAAGATTCAAAGAAAAACAAATGAATCTTAATTTTATTAAATCTATAGAATCCATAAGGACTACAATTAGCCTTGCGCATTGTAAATTGCGTATAGCAGCTAAGGACGTAGACATGAGAATTATGGTCGGAACTCGGGATGTTATGATTGTTGACAGATGCAAAGTGCCTGTATGGAATAAGATTCAAAAATGAAGCTTAATTATATAGATTTTAATATTGGTGGTCGTTTTAATCCTGCGATAGGATGTGATGCTGAGCTTGTAGTTTTTAATAAACTTTGGGTTTTGGTTGATATTTATATTCAACAAATTAATAGACCGATAAGGATGAAAATATAAATGGCTAATATGGTATTAGATTTGGTAGATGATTCGGATGCGTCTGTTGAAAAAATAAGATTTGATCTTCACAGGTGGGAATCAAATGGTATTTACATGTCGATTGGTTCGATTAATGATTTGACATCTTATACTGTGATTGGTTTAAGTGTAGATGAATTGGATCGGATTGCAGATTGCATTAAAGCTTTTACAGCTAATGAGAGAAAGTCGATTGCGAAGGAACCTGTGTTTACGGTTCATAGTGAATAAAACAAATTTGCTGGAATGCCAGAGGGGATTACATTTTTATCCAAAAAGAAACATCTCTTCGATTAACTCGTCCGGCAATTTTTTAGAAAGTAGAAAATGATAATGTATGCATTTCCATTGTTTTTAGTTATTGGTGTAATTGGCTTGCTTATATCAATATTGGCGATTGGTGGTTGGGTTGCAGGATTGCTATCTATTTTATTGGGCATTGCGGCCTTTTTTATAGGTGGTCTTGTTGCTTTGTTTTTGCATGGTTGATTTGGCTCAATAGTTTAATGGATCAGAACGGGGAGGTTCTAACTCTCAGATGGTTTGGGTTCGACTCCCCCTTGGGCTACTTAAATTGGCATGTTATTTTTAAAATGTAAATTGCTAAATAGAGCATGAAAACATTTATAGAATGGCTAGAATCGATGATAACAGCACATAAGTTGCCATATGGTTATCATATAATTGATGATCCTGGTCACTGGAAGACTAGGGATAGCAAGCCGATTGCGAATTATAGCACTCCGGTTGCGAATTATCCACCAATTTGGTCGGGACGGAGCGTTAAACAGCCGAATGAAAGCCCAAGAACTTTTCGCAAACGAGTTGATATGGAAGCACTTATGCGAAAAGAACCATTAGATGCCACTAAAAAGCATTCTATGCTGAACGATCCTGTGATGGTCCGAAAATTGAAAAGTTTATTGTTGCCTGAGCCCACACCATTGGGGAAAACCATTAAAGGTATTCCGTATAAAGATATTGAAAAAAGAATATTGAATGCAGATGATTATTACAATGGTTCTACGAAGTTGGCTACTACGGCTCAATATAGAGATTTATTTGTTAGTCAATTTGGTGAAGACCCTCAGAGCGAGCCAGGGCGTCAGATAGCAAGACTCTTTGCAAGAGGAATTGATTCTGATGTTAATTCGAAATATGTTGATATAAATAATGTAGGAATTGCTGTTTGTCGTGCGATCAAATTGCGATACAATGGGTTTTTCGCATAAGGTGAATTATGAATGATTTATCAAGAATTGCTGATCCCAATGATTTCTCTTGGATTAAAGTGAAAAGACATATCGATGATGATTCTAAAAGTTTTCAAGAACGTCTTATGATTTTGCAAGAGCATCATGTCAAAGAAACAGAATTCCTATTGAATAAATGTCGTGAATTGGCTAACATTTTGTGGACAATGTGATGAATGTCAAATTGATTAAGGTTTATACCAATAATATTCCGTTGTGGGGCGTGGCTGGTAAACATATGAAATACGATGTGTTTGAACATATAGTGCATTCAACTATTTTACGTCAGGCAGATATTCGTCAAACGCTGGCAGCACCGATATTTCAACGGGTGACAAATGGAAACGTGTAACATTTGTGGCGGCGATTTAAAAATTGGGGATAAGCCTTGTTATAATTGCCAAGGCAGTGGCTTGCCGATAAAGACTGATGATAGTGGTAATCGATTTCTTGATTTTAGAGAAGCGTTGCCTAATGAATTCAATTTGATGGTTTATTATAAGCGAACGGAACTTGATGAAAATGCACAACGGATGGAAATTTCCAATGGTGAAATTAATTATTATCCTATAACAGATGAATTTAGGAAAAAGACTTTATTGGAAATCAATGAGGGAACGGTCAGACCAATGGAGATGAATGTGGTTGCTGATTCATTGGAAGAAGCTTGTCGAGAAGCAGTGTCGATATGTGTGGATATGAAATTGATTGTAACTAAGGTGGAAGAACGAGGATATTCTGGTTGGGGTTTAAAATGAATCACGTACTTCC
>Ga0315285_10000116_pt1 | contig 77164 bp, 69 predicted proteins | sample YL17G09_36_MG_FD_203698 | JGI IMG/M metagenome (GOLD analysis project Ga0315285, IMG submission 203698) | Sediment microbial communities from Yellowstone Lake, YNP, Wyoming, USA - YL17G09_36 | ecosystem: Environmental > Aquatic > Freshwater > Lake > Sediment | place: USA: Wyoming | collected... | reverse complement strand
TGAAACAGCAGGTATGACTGCTTCGTCGAGTATCCTGTCGTAAAAGTCATACTCGCTTAGCCTCTTTGTATAGATGACGTATATGTTTGATGTAGAAACATAAAGGTTCTCGCTATAACCCATCAGGAACGTTTTGCTGTTTAACCCCTCGTTATCGTTCTGCGTGTTTATTGATATCACGTTCGTAAATACATAGGAAGTGTCCGGAGAGTCAAAGTAGTATACATCAGAGGCCGCTATTGTCTTTGATACAGAACCTGACTGTATGACAGGCATGGGTATCGGGTTAGGCTCGCCGTAATTGACAGGATCATTGGCTATGAGATAAACATAGTCTCCTATCATTCTCGAGTCAAAATAATTACCGTCCACAGAGACGTTCCTAGTGAGGACCGGATTGGCCCTGTCTGTCACATCATATACATTGACAAAAGTCCTAGGTGAGTAGTATCTTGGAGGCATTATACCGATTTCAGGCATTATCACTGCCTTTGAACTGTAAGAATAATCTCCATAACCGAACACGATTAGTTTATCCTTGTTTATGAATATTTCTTGCGGTGTTCCATCCAATTCTATTTCAGATACGATCTTGGCATTTTCCGGTGGGTATGCGCTGACAATAACAACTTTATTTCCAGAAACAGTGTAGATATATTTTCCATCGTTTTTTACAATGTCCGCCTCGTCAACACCTTCCACTTGTATGTTTGTATTGGAGTAATCGCTAGAGGCCTGTCCGCCTGATGCGCTGGGCGCTGCGGTAGGTGTGCTAGAGCCTTCAGAAACACTTGGTGCAACAGCGGTCTGAGTCTTCGCTATGCCTGCGGTTGTTGTCATTACCTCTGCTCTTCCAAAGTATCCGCCGTAATAAGAGGACATCTCGGTGTTTGATTTTATGAAGTTAGTCAATTCGTCATAAGATGAGAATTTTTTCAGGTTGTTTTCTTTGATTTCCGGGCCCTTTTGATAAATAACGCCTACTGCAATGAGTAGCACGAACAGAATTACCAAAACTAAAATAGTTACGCTACCTTTTCTCATAAAGAAACTTTCTATTGGGACCTTAAATAATATTATGATTATGTTAGGTTTTTACCTAAGGACCAAGAGTTCGCTAGTTCAAATCCTACTCTCCGCATCAACTTTGGTTCAGTTCCGACGAAAGTTAATATTTATATTCTTTTTAGATAATATTTCAATTATGACCGATTCAGATGCAATAGATTCAAAAATAAATCTTAAGCCATATCATTTCGCGCCTTGGAAAGGATACGTGAAATACTGTGAAGAAAATAGAGATACTTCAGATTATCAAGAACCACAAATTAAAAGACTTGAAAGAAGATTAGTTGGAATGTTTGGTTATAATCTCACAATAATTGGAACGGCTAGTTTGGGAGCAATGTATCTTTTATCAAAGATTTTATGATTCGGATTTGAACCGCAAGACAAGCATGCCCTTCGCACATAGGATGCTCTTCGCCGATTGACAGGGAGGGCGGCAATAGACATTTAAAGATTAGTCTTATACCTAAGATTATGACAGAATTAAAAGATTCATTTACTAAAGCATACGATACCATTATGTCTAAACTTGGAATAGAAAGTTTCTGCATTCAGTGGAATCATACCTATACAAGTGACTACAAAAGGCATTTTCATCTTGTCTTGAACCAGACTAAACTGCCGATACATCATGCTGTATTAGAAGTCTTACCGTTTCCTTTAAGAAAATTTATTATAGTAGACCCAACTCATCAACCTCATACAAAAGATTATGAAGATTACATCAATAGAGAATACACAAAGTTCTTTGTGCCATAATGCTAAATACCGCTTACATAGAGGGCGTCATTAATAAGTCAGAACTTATAAATTGATAGTATGAGAAAAGGATATTTGATTATTTTGATTTTCTTGTTGAGTATAGAAATAGCATATGCTGTGCCTGCACCTTTCAACGAATATTATTACAACCCTGAAACTAACCAATGCAATAGATATTGGAGAGGAGATGAACATGGCGGTGGTGATATTATTCCAGAAGGATTTTATTTTTCAGGGTATGATGATGAAAACTGTGCGGAGTTCAACTTAACGCAATTCAACATGACAAAATACCAAGAGTGCAAGTCTCTTGGTGGAAAATATTTAATGCAGAGCTTGACTACATATAATTGTTCCCTCGAGTATACGAAAGAATCAAACTTAACGTCACCGGCATATGAAGGAACGGGAGGAACTTTTGTAGGATTTATTATCATAGCTATGTTTCTCATTTTGATTGCTTTATTCTTTTACTTCAGAAGAAAAGGTAAGTAATATGAAAGAGATTCTTGATAAAGCTTCTTCTAAAGAAGCTTTGTTCAAATCCTGCCCTCCGCACATACATAATATCCTTCACCGCTGACCTGGAGAGCGGCATGAATTTAAAGATTATTTTATAAAGGATTGTTATGAAAAACAACCATTTCCCAAACAAAGTTGAATTAACACCAGAACAGGCAACACATATAGAAAAGTATGGGACAATTCCTTTGGAAGTTTTAGTAGCAAGATTTGACATGTGTGCAAAAAAGGAAGGTTTAGCAGGTGATAGCAAAGCTTTTCTTGAACATAAAGTTACTAATGATGATATAACCAAACTATTTGAAAGAGTTGGATATACCCCACTTTCAAAAGATGCTCCGATAAGTGTACAGCTTCATGCTTATCTGGAAGATAAATATAGAGATTATGTCTGGGAAGGTTATAGAAAGAATCATATTCATGGGAATGACAGGGTAGGAAATTTGGATGAACAGGCTGCTAAGGAAATTGCTTCTGAGTTCGCGAATTTCTTAAAAATAAGGAAGAATGACGGGTCACCTTTATGATTGTTCTTGATAAAGCTTCTTCAAAAGAAGCTTTGTTCAAGTCCTGCCCTCAGTGCTAACTTTTTAATCTAATATTTTTAATATCTATTATGCTAACTAAGGCAGAAGAAAAAATATTAAGAAAAATAAAAGTTCCATCAGAGAATGATCCGAAAAAGCCAGAGTTTCCTCCTTATAGTCCAAAATTTCCAGCCACGCCGACTTATAAAATTCATGTACAAGGCTTCAATAATGTCTGGTTCAAAGATGAAAGTATAAATCGATACAGCGGAACTCATAAGGATAGATTGGCATGGGAAGTCGTAGTTCTTTACAGAAATTTTTTGTTAGCAAAGAAGATGAACCAACAAAAAGGGCCGTTACCAAGATTTTCAATAATTTCTTCTGGTTCCGCGGCAATAGCCATTGGGCGCATGCTAAAAGATTACGGATTACCAAAACTTAAGGTATTAGTAGACAAAAAAATAGATTCTAAAATTTATGAAGCTATTAAAAAATCTCATTGCGAGACATTCAAGACAGATTTGGGTAGAAAACCTCTTAATGCTCATGAGATACTTGCTCTTACGAAAAATAAGAATGGTTTTGATCTGACTTCCAATGAAGGCGTTACTCTAGAAATCGGAAATTATGATTGGATGAGCTATGAGATACTGAATAATTCCCCAGATTATTGTTTCATTCCTTTTGGAACAGGAATTCTTTTCTCAAAAGTTCTTGAAGTAAATAAGATAGAAGTGGAACGCAAAAATCATGATCCCAGATTCCATGGCAATGTAAAAATACTAAGAAATTGTAATTTTATGGGCGTGACTACTAAAAATTCAAAATCTAAGGCAGACAAGCTCTATGCTCACTTTTTACCATTTTTAAGAATAGATGAAGAATGGTTGAAATTTTATAAAATATCTGGGTTTTGTGGTCCTAGGACAGGCATTTATAACATAAAGGAAAAATTTTTGGATGAAGCTATGAAGATAGCAGAATCTCAAGGAATAAATTATGAACCTTCTGGAATTGCTGGACTTGCCTTAATGTTGCAAGTTAAAAAATCTTTACCGAAAAATAAAAAATATTTGATTGTAAATACTGGAAAGACAAAATTAAATAAAATATAAACTCAATTCTTTATCAATACAATCTTATATCAATTTCAGTTGGTCTACATATGCCATTCTAGGCTTAAAGAAATGAAATTCCGGTAGTGTAAAAAGGAGTTTTACATCAACTTATATCTAGATAAGGTGGTGTTCACAATTGAAAACTCAAGAACTAACTAAATATCTTCTCTATATGTTTACTAATCTCTATGCCAAAATCAATAAATTTGGAACCTATTTCTCTACCACATTGAGTTTTAAAAGAATTCCTCAAAGAAAAAAGATACTGATAGTCATGTACTGCTTCTTTGGGAGGTATATTGCGTTTTTCTCTGCTTCTCCAAAAACTTTCTTTTCTTTCTAACCCCCAAAGTATATGGTCTGCATCAAAATTACTCTGAAAAGGCACATCAAACTCAATGTTACCTATTGAAAATAAATCAATTTCATCATGTCTCATAATTATTTGGGGTATGTAATCATCTTCAATTGAGCATTTCCTTAGTAATTCTTTAGCTACTTTTGAGCCTTCTATAGCATGTTCCTTTCCAAATCCACGATAACGTTCTACATCATGTAATAATCCAACAGCAACTGTTCTTTTGATTAGTCTCTCTCTTATTTCATCTTCTATATTTCTTGCCTTAGATTCTAAATCTGCAAAATAGCCACTACGAGGAGCAACCCATCGTAAATGTTCATAACCATGACCAGGTTCTGTATCTTTTCTAGAGACATGCTCTTGAACTTTTGCATCTAAGTAAGCATAATCTTTAACTATAATAGACTCATAAGGAGAAAGTTCTTTGCGAGAAGGCAGGTTAGGAAGTCTACTTTTTAATAATTGAGCATGCTTTTTTGCTTCTGTAATAATATCTTCATAGGTAAATTTTGCCATAAATATGAGAACGTAAGAAACAAATTTAAACCCTTCTCTTATACCTTATATGAAACTAACTGTGAGAAACAGCGGATTATGACATCTTATAGCGTCTACACACGTATTCCAGAGCGTTCTTGTGTTCCTTGTGCGTTAATATTTCCATCGCCTCCTCCCTTCTGACCCACAAGTATCTGTCATGCTCCCTCCTATCGACCTTGACCCTCTTGCTGAACAGCTCGACTAGGAACACATAGCCCTTTGCCCCGAAGAATATGTGATTGTCCTTTACGAATACTTTCGGGAACCTGTATTTTATAAAATGCCTGGTCTTTGCGATTATCTCGAACTTCTTGGCTCCAGTCTCCTCCCTTATCTCCCTTCTCAGGCGCTTTATTTCTGTTTCATTATCCTTTAAACCGCCCTTGGATAGTTCCCAGCCGCTCCAGTTCTTTGTCCTGTGAAGTATTAGGAAGAGGGGGTTCTTTCTCTTGATGAATAGAACGATGAAGACGTACTTTCTGTATTTTCTTTTCATGATAATAATTGGCTAATATATAATTAATGCAGGTTAGTTAGGGTGGTCTGGTTATGTTGGGGTTGAACGAGATGTTACCTGTTTAGGAAGACAAAAAAGGTTATAAGAAAGTTTTTTATATTTCAAAAAGGTATTTATTAAAGCCAAATTTCTTTTTGGGCTGATTTTATGAATGAGTTTACTAAAATCATTCTCGACCTTGTATCGGGAGAAAGGAGATTCTATGATATTTCTGGAACTAGCAGGATTGGCTTAATTTCTCAACATATACCAGTTTACAGAGTATTCCACGAATCTATAGTAAAACCTTTGTTCAATACAAAAGTTGGAGACACGGTAATAATCAAGGCCTTTCTTAAATTTTCTGATTTAAAATTCTCATTAAAAAAATTGATAGATTTTGATAATACGTTTGGAGTTAATCTTAAAAATGGTTATAACGCCTATGAAATTGTGTCTGTTGGTGGTATACCTACATATTGCTTAGTTCTAAGTTCTATTGCTAACCAACCTTCGATAGAATTTCCTATTGAGATGGAACTTGAGAGAATAGGAGAAATCAATGGAAAAATTATATTCTATCTAAAAGATTGGAAGACAACAATATTGGATATTTTTGGAGTTGAGGCTCCTGAACCTAACCTAAACCTAATGAGAAAATCTATACTAGATGTTTTACCTTCCTTAAGCAGAAGTAAAGAAGATTTGCATGTAGTAGATTCTATTTTAGCTCCCTACGTTGGTTCTGACACCTTAAAACATGGAATTGATGGTGTAGGCGCATCATATGTAGGAGACAACATTGAAGGTTTAAAAACAATCCATGGATACGTAACAGAGCCTTCTATACTTCCGTCAGTAAGGTCATTCGGTGTAATTAACTTTCTAGATAACAGAACCATAAATCAGATAGAAGAGATGAGGATGAAAAACTCTGTATTAAAGACGATATCATGGAATCTAAAATCAGATCAAGAACTAAACAATCTAAAGCTATCAGAATTCAAGTATATGACAGATGCTCCTTTAGAGGTTCTTAAAACAAAGGACCTTGAAAATAACTATGATTTTCAACAATCCTTAATATTGCTTACTACCAGGAATAAAGTAATTTCACAAAGATTGTTTGGAAATGTCTTTAATATAGCTTCTAAGGAAATAACCAGTTGGTTGGATAAAGGTGAGAAGAATTTAATTGATAGAATATTAGATGCAAATAGAATAGAAAAAATGGTGGCTAGGTTAGCTTCGTTCCACTTAGCTTTTCAGCCAGACGAAGAAAAAGTTATATATGAAATAAAAGATACTATATCTTCAAACACAGGCGATATTATAAAAAAGTTTCATGAAATAGGCCTACCAAATACCAAAGATAATCGAGGATTAGAACTAGAAAAGAAATTAGATTCTAGGATAATTACAGCACTTTATACTACCAATGGAAGCCAAGAAGAAATAATAGGAGCCTTAATTGATATGGGTTATACGGAAAAAAGAGCAAATGAGATTTTCAAATACCTCGAAGAATCTGGTTTGATAGTTTCAGAAGATGGCGGAAAGCATTACAAATGGACTAAAGATTATCAACTAAAATTTAGACAATGATAGATAAGTTAATCACATTTAGGAATTTCAATATTATATTTTTTATTTAAAATCTCTCTTAAATTTCTTAATAATTCACTATTATTTATCAAAATTCCAATCTCATTATTTTCTTCTTTAAAGCTTGTTTCGTCTATATTATTAGAAAAAATAAGTAAGGATTTTTCATTCATAATTAATTTAAAATGAAGGTTTTCTATGGCATCCACATCTAAACAATTTAAAGAAGAACCATTTAATCTACTCAAAATGTAATGTTTTGTTGTTTTTTCCATTTCAGTTTCTGAACTATGAGAATGATATCTTATACATACCAAAGATAGTTTACCATTTTTTACTTTATTCTTTAGTTCTCCAAACATTTCATTAAGTTTTTTATTTTCTTTTCTTTCTTCTGCATTAATTAAATGAGTAAAAATTAAAATAAATTTTTTTGATTCTTTTATTATTTCGATTATGTTTTCTATTATATCTTTATTATCTTGAATAATTCTGACATTATCTGAGAATCCAGAAATTTTCTCCATTATACCATCTAAAATTTTCTTTTGATCTTCCATTTCATTTTTTTGATTTTCTATTGTTTTATTTGCTATCTCTATGTCTTTTCTTAAATTTTCATTTTTTTCTCTAATTCCTCTATTTTCTTGAATCACTGATTGAAAGCCATTAAGAGATTTTAGAACTTCATCAATTTTCTTTTCTATTTTAGTCTCATTTTTACGAGAAATAGAAGATAGAATTCTCATGAATGTATCACTTATTTATTATGCTTTCAATTGTCTTTAATTTCTTACCATTAGATTCGAGGATTTTTCCATTATTTTTAATGTTATTTTTTAATGTTTCTACATCACTTTTTATCTCTATAATCATAACTTTATTTAAATCGGCTTCTTTTTTAATAATTTTTTTTAATTCAATTTCTTTTTGTTTTTCCATCTTTTCGCCTATTAAGAATATAAAATTATAGACTTTTAAGTCTTTCTAAACTTCTCATTTTCTTCTAAATATAACTAGCACAAACTTAAGTATTTTTGAAGACAGAATACTAGCATGAAGCTGTTTCTGACATCCGCAGGGCTGGTACCGGAAACCAAAGAATACTTTCTAAAGCTGCTGAGTAAGCATCCAAAGGACACGAAACTCTGCTACGTACCAACAGCCGCAGACCTGTCAAAGGACAAATGGTACGTGAAGAAGAACAAAGACAGGCTTGATGAGCTTGGTTTCAAAGTAACGGAAGTCGACATCAAGAACGAAAATGAGAACTCCTTGAGTAAGAAGATGGACAGCTTTGACATAGTCTTTGTAGAAGGTGGGAACACATTCTATCTGCTAAAGCACGTCAGGGACAGCGGCTTTGACTCTGCTATCAGAAGGTTCTTGGACAGGGGAGGCATCTACGTAGGCTCGAGCGCTGGAAGCATGATTGCCGGGCTTAACATAGAGTCTGCAGAATGGAAGCATCTTTATAGGAACATAGTCAATCTCAAGGACCTAACAGCCATGAAACTCGTTCCGTTTGTGATTTCGGTTCACGTAGACGATAAGAACATAGACTTGATCAGGAGCTGCGCGTCAAAGGTAGATTACCCAGTGATAGCATTAACAGACAAGCAGGCACTTATGGTTGATAACGACAAACAAAGGATTGTAGGCGTAGGCGAGAAGCACATTTTTAATATGCCGAGAGATTTGCTATAGCACATTTTTTAAATCGATTATAACTCTTTTATTATGTTCTGGTTGCTTTAGCTTTTCTGCTTCGGTCAGTGAGAACATTTTCATTCCTCTACCCTCTTTCTGTTTGAACTTGGATAAGTTATCGTTCAAAGGTGAAACAAAGACATGCAAAATAAAAATATTTTCGTTTATTTTCCCCTCGTATTTGCCTATGTACCTGAATTCCTTCAAATCAAAATCAAGCTCCTCCTTTGCTTCCCTTATGATGGCCTGCTCTGGGGTTTCGTTCTCTTCAATACCGCCGCCAAAAAATCCCCATTCATTTCCAAACTTGCTAATGCCTCTCCTATCCTGTAAAAGGATTCTTTTTTTATCATCATAAAAAATTATTGCAGCAACATATCTTATTTTCATACACCTAATTTAGAATTTCTGGCTTTTAAATCGGATTATTCAGATGTTACGTTAGGTTATTTTCATATAACCAGAAAGCAACAGGCTATCGTTAACAAGTAGGTGAAAAACTAGAAATCTCCAGTTGACATTAGTTTTGCTGACGTTTTTATAGCATCTTCATCGGCCAGCTCTTTGCTATGTAAGAGAACGTAGTGCATAAATTTTCTGAAAGCTGCTGTTTTGCCGGTGTTATAAGATGCTATTATGCCTCCCTTCCGCTTACGAATTTTATTAAATTCTCCTTCAGAGATTTCGCCCGTGTTCAATTGCACCAAAACAACGCTCCTTGGAAACGGCAGTTCCGACATGTCATTGGAAAAGATATCTCCGTCACAAGTAGTGTATAAGAAATTCTTTTCTGCGAGCGACAGCCTTTCGTTCCCTACCTGGTATACATCAGAAGCGACATATCCTTCTATCGTGTTTTCCTTTGAATATATTTTCGTAACCTTTAACATTCTATTGGGCATAAAATTATTTGGATTAAAATGAATTTAAACCCTTCTAAGACCGATTAGATATGGTTGTTACCAGATATTGTTTTCATATAATGTATGAAAAATGACTGGTTTTAGTCAGTTTCTATTGGTTATTATAATTATCCAATCTTTTCTAACGTCTTTATAACAGTATCCTTTCCATAAGTTTTGACCAGTTCTGAAACCTTTTTATCCAGTCCTTCAGGTATATGCTCCTCGGTAATCCTTAAGCCTGCTGGAAGAACTTCATCTAATACTTTTTCTCCTAGAAGAGAAACAGTATACGTTCTGGGCTTGTCACGATAAGTTAGACCAGAATCTTTATAATCTTCCAGCCATCCTTGAAAACCCGTTCTGGATATTCCGATTTCTTTAGGAATTTCTTGTAGACTTTTGCGTTGCCTAATTAGTTCTAACCCCTTTATTTTTTGACTATTTGATAAAGCATTGAAAATTTTACCTAATTCATAATAAGCTGCTTTTGACATATTTATTAAGAACAATGTTAAAGATTTAAACTCATCGAGGTTTCCCGGGAGATTCCCTAGGTTATTTTCATATAACCAGAGAACAACTATATGAAGTATTTCTACCTGCGATTATAATTATATGTCTGAGACATTTTCAGGGTTTAAAGGTTACTGAATGAATCCAAATAAATTATGGGAAAGGGCTTGGAAATTAAGAGGTTATGATGAGTTAGATCCTGATAGAAACATTATTAAATTAGTTTCATTTTTTAAAAGAAAGAAATTTAAAAGAATTTTGGATTTAGGCTGTGGCATCGGTAGGCATATGGTTTATCTCGGAAAACAAGGATTTTATATGGTAGGATTAGATATATCACCTACAGCTTTAAAGTTAGCTGATAGATGGTTGAAAAAAGAAGAATTAAAAAATTATTCTTTAGTTAAGCATGACATGGTAAAACTGCCATTTCCAGATAAGAGTTTTGATGCGGTAATCGGTGTGCACGTTATTCAACATAATAAAATAGATAAAATAGAAAAGACCGTAAAAGAGATAAGAAGAGTATTGAAAGTGAATGGAGCAACATTTATAACATTACCTTCAACAAAAGACCGTAAATTTGGCGCTGGTAAAATGATAGAACATAATACCTATTTGTCACCTTCTCCAATAACCGACGCAGAGAAAGGAGAAGCTACTATCCATCGTTTCTTTGATGAATATGAAACCAAAAAATTATTTTCGCAATTTAAGACAATTAGCATAAAGGAAGAAATTAGAGATTTGAAAATAAAGGGAAAAATAAAAAAAAGTGTTCATTGGATAGTTTTGTGCCAGAAGTGAAATTAATTATATTACATGTGGCATTAGATTCTGTTGTTAAGATATCTAACACCGATTCGATACAGTTCTTACCCGGTATTATTTTCATTTCTCGTGTGGAAAACAGAGATTTGACATAAGTTTCAGTAGAATAAATTGAGTTATGTAGGTTAGAAAAATAATGTTATAGAAGAGTTTAAATGTTTTTATATTCTATAGAAAAATATGACAAACAATGATCCTATATCAAAAAGCAAATATATGGGAAAGGCAAGAGCTCAGATTCCTTTGAGATTAACGCCTGAATTTATGGAAATTACCAAGCGTCACATCGAAGAAATAGATGCTGATTCTGGTTTTCAAGCTATGCAAAAATATCATGCAGCTAAAAGTTGGACTAATGCAATAAAAGACAACTATTATGTGTGGCTTGGTTTTTCAGGAGCCGGTTCAAACGCAGGGATAAATGGTTTAATCGCAGATGCAATGAAACTAGGTTTAATTGATGTCATGGTTTCAACAGGGGCAAATGTTTATCATGACACTCATACAGCATGCTGCCTTCCCTTGAGGCACGGTTCGTATAAGGTTGATGACAATGATTTGAGACGTGATAAGACAACAAGAATCTATAACCAGTTTATACATGCTGATTATACGCTAAAAGCTCAAGACATGATACTTCAGGATTTCTCAAGAAAAGTTCTGCCAAGGCTTGAACAACCGTTTTCTTCAGCCAGATTCTCGTATGAAATGGGAAAGGAAATGCTAAACGATGATACTGGAACCGTTGTTGATAAGGAAGGCTCTTTCTTAGTTCAAGCAGCAAAGAACAAAGTGCCGGTATTTCTTGATTCCCAATCAAATCATTCTTTGGGAATGAATTTAGCGAGATTGAAATCGGATGGCTATGAGGCAGATATGAGTCCGACTGAAGATTTAATAGAGCTTGCATCGTTGGTTTTAAAAAATCAACCTCAGCTAAATGTTTTTCTTGGCGAAGGCGGAACTAAAAATATTATTCAGACAATAGGTCCAATGCTGTCTGAGACGTTCCATATTCCTTTTAAAGGAGTTGATAGAAGCACGAGATTCACAGTTGCTAGCGATTGGTATGGAGCACTTTCAGGCTCGGGCCAAAGCGAAGCTGTTTCTTGGTGGAAATACGAGGACGATAAAGGAGAGGTCGTCGTGATGGGCGACTATACAACAACGTTTCCTGATGTGATCGGTTCTGTTGCCGCATACAATTCTAGAAAGCCAAGAGGATTGATGGACAAGCTAGATGACTTAACGAAAGAGTTCAAAGAAGAAGTAGAAAAAAACAGAGGAGACCTAGAAAAGTCGCAAAGAAGATTAAGAAGGATGTTACCCTCCATAGTGGCTAATGAGAAAAAAGCGAGAGAAGAAGCCGGATACAAATTTGATTAAGAGCTTAACCCTTTTGAATGTCGTCTTAAAGTTACTTCAGCCTTGCGAGGTTGCCGGGAGATTCACTAGGTTATTTTCATATACTGACCAAATTCTATTAACGTCTTTTTGCTCTTGCTTCTGTTGCTTGTTGGTTCTTAATTCTCTCTGCTTCGCCTTTTTCCTTCTTCTCGAATTCTGTTGAAATCCTGACAACCGGTTTCAATATGTATTTATCTCCAGCTTCTACTATTGAGTTGTCTGCATTAAAATCTATAATCAGGGAAGTTGTTTTATTGTTTTCTATTTCAAAAGGATGTATGAACTTTAAAGTTCCGCTAGGAATTGTTAAAGTATGAGATACACCATCTATAACTGCTGTTGCACTAGATATTGAAAGTCTTATTTGCGTATATTTACCTGGGTCAAGGGAAGTTTCTCCTAACAAGTCATTAACACCTTTTACTTGTATCAAGTCAATTGTTTTTGAACCAGCAACTGTTATCCACCCACCGCCATCAGTCTCGTTTGTTTCTTGACCTTCTGATTGTTCTGTTTCTGTTTCATTTCCAGCTATATGAACCTTTACCTCACTTATTGATAATACTAAGCTAGAAATGCTTCCTTGGTCTGTTATCTTTAATTGTAGCGTTCCTCCTCCAAAAGAAGGAATAACACAGCCTGCAATTAATACTATTGTTATTAATCCGAATAACAAGATATTTTTCATACTGATTATATGTAAATATTAGAACTTAAAAACACATCAAAAACCATCAAATTCTTAACAAAAATAGGTAAACTTTCGATATGTTTTCCAACCAATTCGATATGGTTGTTACCACTGGTTATTTTCATATAACACTAGAAAAATCAGGATTTAAGAATTTCAAATTTAATCATAATATTATGAAAACATTGGCACTTATCATAGCTATAGTTTTTCTAGCAGGCTGTATCAATCAAGTAAATCAGACATCGAATACTCCAGAAAATACAACACCGCCATCCACTTCTGAAAATGTTACACCGCCTGAAGACGTGTCGCCACCAAGTGCGCCACCAGATGTGCCACCGGCCATTCCACCTACTAAAGAACAACATAAAACATTTGATGTTTCTATAAGAAATTTTGTATTTTCACTATCAATTACAGCCATAAAAGTCGGAGACTCTGTCAGATGGGCTAACTTTGATGTAGTCACACACACGGCAACAGCGGATGATGGCAGTTTTGATACAGGATTGCTGAACAAAGGCGAGTCAAAAACAATAATTTTCAACACAAGCGGAACTTACAACTATCATTGTACTCCTCATCCATGGATGATGGCAAAGATAGTAGTGAAATGATTATTAGGAACATGTTTGCATAGTTGCTTATGTATTTTATTGCTAGTTGTTATTCTAATGTAAAAATCAAGATTTAAACTTCTCGTAAGCTTTTCTGCCTTTATCCTTCAGGGGTCCTCCGCCCTTGAACTCGTTCCCAGAACCTCCGGCAGAACCGCCCATTATCTTTGCAATCTCCTTCACAATCTTCCCAACATCTTCCTTGCAATCCTTTCCTCTGATGCCAAATACCACACCGTTACCTATGATAATCGAATACTTGTCAGTCTCTTTAACGCTCTCTTTAGCAACAGTCTCTATCTCTTTCATATCTTCCGTGTCAACATAATTAACTCCCAATAGCTTTTGTGATTCCTCTTTCAAACTCCTTATCCTGCTCTTCTCTTCCAATATTTCCTTTTCCTTCTTCCTCAGCCTCTCCTCAGCTAATTTCTTTTCAATCAACAATCTCTCTTTGGTCTTCTTAACTAAATCTTTTCCAGCAACATACTCTATACGTATGACACCGTCCTGCATCTTCTTCGTATTGAATATGAACACTTCCTCTATCTCCTCTGTGTTGTCAACGTGCAAACCAGCGCATGCTTCGGAGTCGATACCATGAATGCTTATTATTCGTAGCGTAGTCTCGGGAATAGAACCGCCCTGATAGATGACGAAACCATACTTCTGCTCTGCGACGCTCCTCGGTAAAACTTCTTTCTTAACCTTTACCTTTTTCTTAATCAGGTCGTTTATGAACTTCTCTATCTTTCTCGTCTGCTCCTCTGTTAAATTCTCATAGTGGGTTATGTCGAGGTGAGCCTTGTCCACGTCCTTATTCGAACCGGCCTGCCAGACATGGTTTCCTAACAGAATTCTCGCTGACATGTTGACCAAGTGCGTTGCCGTGTGATGCTTCATTATCTGTTCCCTTCTTTTAGAATCGATTTTGCCGACAACAACGTCTCCGACCTTAAAGTCAGGGTTCTTGACCCTATGGAAGATAACGTTATCATAAGGCTCGACGTCGTATACTTCACAACCGTTGATAAAACCATGGTCAGGCTCTTGTCCGCCGCCTCTCGGATAGAACAATGTCTGGTCGAGAACAACATTCTCACCGTCTATTCTCAGAACTTTCGCCTTGAACTCATACAACTTCTCATTATCATAATAGAGCTTTTTCGTTTTAGGAATTCCTGACACGTCTACCTTTTCTTCCTCCTTCCCTCTCTTCTCCTGCAAATGCTTTTCAGTGACCTTTGAATAAAAATCAGCAGGTATCTTTATCTTGACGCCGTATTTGTCAGCAGTCTCCTGCAACAGCTCTGGCGTTATCCCCTGGGAATCATACAGTTCTATGAGTTTCTCATCATTCAGTTCGGCCTTGCTCTCTATCAACGATTCCAGAGTGCTCTTCATCTTGCTCTTAGTTTCTTTATACTTTTTCTTCTCGATGCCCAGTATTTGGTTGACGTGGTCAAGATTCTCCATTAGCTCTGGCTCAATCTTCTTCAGATATTTCGCGTGCTCTTCTATCACCCATTCGATATCAAAGGGATAATTTAATTTCTCCAAAAAGTTTAGCGCTCTTCTGAAAATGACTCTAAGATTATAACCGCCGCCCGTGTTCGACGGCAAACCTCCATCTGACAAAGCGTATAGCAAAGCTTTCGAGTGATCAGCAATAGAATAGATGAATATCATAGGTTGAATCTTCTCCATTAAATTTTCTGTTGAGACGCCGAGTATTTTTGCGACCTTTGCCATTTCTGCTTTCATGTCAACAACCTCGTCAAGGTTCAATGCTCCAGAGTATTTCGAATACTCCAAAAAGAATTTTTCGTCATACTTGATTCCTGATTTGGTTTTCATCTTCTCAATAACAGGACCATACATCACATCGTAGTTCGTTGGCGTCCCCTGAGTAAGCCAACATAACCTTTGCTGACCAGCTCCCATGTCTATGACCTTCTCCTTCATCTCCTTGAAATTGTTGAGGTCGCCCTCGAACTCTGTGAAGACTGCGTTGCCAGTCTCGAGACCTTTTACGAAGTACTCGAGAGAATAACCAAAGGCTCCGTAACCAATCCACGCGTCTTCGATGAATGTTATATCATCTTTCTTTATTCCGAATGCTTCTGTCAAGAGTCTAAAGTCCAGTTCAATGCACTTGTCCTTCCAATATCCGTTCTTGCCGTCCCAGAGAGAACTTTGCTGAATCATGTCAAAACAGGTGTTGTGCCTTCCTGTTATGCCAACGTTAGGTATGTCATTGAAACGCAAGCAAGGCTGAGATAGTATAACAGGGTTTGCAGGAAACTCGAACGTTATCTTGTTGTTAGCGATCCTATAGAAATCAACAATGCCTGCCACCGTGAAGAACAAAGGATACCATCTACAGATTGTGGGATATCTTTTGATTGATTGGTGACCATTCTTGACAAAGAACTTCTCGATTGTTTTCCAAGTCTCTATGTAGTCTAGCTTCTTCTTAGTGGGAGGATTACCCAAGAAACCATAAGGAACGCAAGAGCTGTCCCCGCATAATTCAATGCCGGAATCAAGGGTCCAGAAGAATTTGCCGCAGTTCTTGCACTGCTTTCTGACAAAGCCTTTCTCCTTGAAAAAATCTAGGTTCCAATATTTCTTCCAATCCTTCTGCAGTCTTTCAATCAGAATCTTTTTCTCCGAGCCCATCGCCATCACATTATAAAAACTAAATAGAATTGGGACTACAAGAATTTAACTATTGAAGTTAGCAAAACCATAGATTTGAGAATATATTAAAGATAAACAACATTATCAGGGCATTCTGTTTGATAATTAAAAAGTCTTTTGCTTCTAGTTTTTCCAGCAACATAAGTTCTTCTTACAAGCCTTTCAGACGGTGATGACATATTTTCTGCAATTTCTATTCCTCTATTAAGCATTTCCTTAAATGCTTTAATCATACTAATCATATTTATCATATGGTTTTGAAAGTTTAGACCACAAATACTCTTCTCTAGGATTTTGTTCTAATTTTACATTTTTTAATAGATAGTTTAATTCTTTTTTTGTTAAAGTAGGTCTAATGCTTAGAACTTTACCTGCTATTTTCTTTGGGTCCATAAAAATAATTATTGTAATAGATATTTAAGATTATTGTTTTCTATTAGTAGGTTTCATATAACTAACAAGAGGTTTTTTTGCTTCTTCATCTATTTTTTTCTCGTATTCTTTTCTTTCTTTTTCTGTAATTTCTCCATTCTTAACTTTATAACGAAGTATTGAACTCAAAGCTGCTGTTAAACCCCGAACTGTACCTGCCATAATGCATGTGCCATACTCTGCTTCAGTTTGACTTAATTTTGAAGTATCGGGTATATGTTGAGCTACAACTTTAGCTTGATACTCTTTTAATTCTTTGAGTAGTTTTATACCTGCTTTAGTTACGTAAGCCATGAAAATTAATCGTTAGTTAAAAATTTAAACTTGATTTCAAACTGCACATTTTACAGTTTGAGATTTTTATGTGAGTTTCAGGAAGATAGATTGAGTTATGGAGTGGGAAAGTTATATCATTTTTTCCATCAGATACATGTAATGATTTTCTGCTTCCCTTTTTCTTTCCGTTTCTACCTGTTGAGATGTTTTCAGAGTGTCTGACACATCAGCATTAGGATATTTCTTTTTGAATTCTTTTGTTGATAGCCTCAATAAGTCTCTTTCCATTTGATTCAATTTTCTAAAACTAGTAGGTCTTTCATCACCTAGTCCATGTGCATCACAGTAACTTTCTATAGTAAGATTTCCTTTACCATAATTATGAATTTCATGAAGAACAGCACTAGGCATATTTGGCCAGTAAGTCGCACTTGCCGCCTTTCCATCTACAAGCGTTCTATGAACAAACCATTCTGGTTTCTTTTTTGGCATAATTATCTCTCATTTAATCTTAAAATACCCTTGTCAGCAAGTCTTTCAGGTTCTCCAAGTTGTTCTGAATCCAAAGGCATTTAATCGCTATCAAATTAAATGAAAGATTAAAAATTTAAATCTGATTTCAACCACACCAAACTCGTGATTTGATATAGGTGTTTAAATCTTTTTGCTCCCATTATTTAATTGATATTATGGGCGATACTACTGGCGGTGGTGAGTTAACACCCGAACTTGTAATGGAAATGAGCAGAGTTGAAAGTTCTAGGGAAGATTATAACAATTTATTGTATCAGCAAAGAAGTTTGAATGACTTGCTCAAAAACGCACTCAAGGACAGAGGCGTAGACAAAGACTGGATCAAGGAGTCAAAGTTCATCCCTATAGAGGACTGCACACGTGGATTTCATCGTGCTACAGACGTATTAATTTTTAACAGAGAAGACTTTAGAGAAGTACCTTTAGAGTTTGCAAAGCCAGTAGATATAAAAGAATATATGGAAGGTGTTTCTGGACTTGTAGACCCTCGTCAATTAGAGGTAAGACCAGTTTTATATCCACCAAAATCAGGTAAAACTCCACAACAAGTAGATATGCTCTCAAAAGGTTATTGGGGTTGGTTTAGTGAGAGAACCATTGAGGAAGACTATAAATTTCATATGGGGGAGAGTCATAACTTAAAAGGGGCAGAACCAATAGCCGAAGTTTGGGGATATGAACCAAAAGTCAGTTCGTGTGACGGCGAACCGTATTTAGCATTTTATTCGAAAGAGGGCTCTTATATGAAGGATTTAAGAAAAGCAGTCGATAAAGTTTTCCGCTTCGGAATTTGGAGCGACACAGCTGTAAGAGTTGGTTGGGTTTATTTGCCGATAGAGCAACAACACGCAGAAAAGTTTGAGACTCTACTCAAAAATCTATAAATCTTTTTCTAATCTATATTCTTATGGAGAAAATCAAGGTAAATGCAGTGATATTCGATTACGGCAACGAGACCTCTTTTGCCATAACTCCCAAAGGAGTAAAATTCTTGAGCGACATCAACAAGCTCAGAAAGATATCCGATGCCTTCGGAGTCCCTTTATGAGATGAAAAAATTTATTAATAGATAAATCTAGAAAAAAACAGATTAAAATAAAAAATAAAAAAATCACTTTGGTTTTCTGAACCAAAGTTCCCAAGCTATTAGCACTAAAGCCGCGACTGCCACTATGACTATGCCAAGATTCAGAAGATTCTTTGAAAATCCCGCAAAGCCTGTCGGTGTTGTTCCTATGTTTAGACTCATTGTCTTTGTCGCTGTTATCCCTTCTGTTGAGGTTGCAGTTATGTTAATTTGAGTTGACTCTGTTTCATTTGGAGGGACGCTTAACACGACGAGGAAGTCTCTTGAAGTTCCAGAACCGATTGTAATATTGGTTGGATAAACTGTCATCCAATCACTTGGAATGTTTTCTGCTGACAGGCTAACGTCAGTCAAATCTTTTGTTCCAACATTGTTCACAGTTACTATGAATGTCTCGTTTGAACCAGGGGCAATTGTTATAGAATCCTGAGTGTTTATGTTCATCTCTTCTAAAGGCGCTGGTGTTGGCGTTGGTGTAGGCGTCGGTGTGGGTGTAGGTGTCGGAGTCGGCGTCGGAGTTGGTGTAGGCGTAGGAGTCGGTGTGGGTGTCGGCGTTGGAATGGGAGTTGCACCAGTTGAAATAGTCAATGTAGTTCCACTGGTCAATGTGCTGTAAGTTGCTACCACGGTCCATATTCCTTCGTTCTTAGCTGTATAAACATTCAAGTTCCAACTTCCACCAGCTTCCTTGTCTATGCTCCACTTCGTATTGCCGGTAACATCGTTTTTGTTTCCGAATTTGTCTCTAACCATCGCCGTGTATGTTACAGTTCTGCCAGGAGCCGCTTGAGCGTCTTGAGGAGTTACATCCAGAGCAACAGGATTCGCAGGTTGAACGGTTGTTACAACAGACTTCTGAGTGATTTTTGAGGTCATATCATTAACGTTGAAAGTCTGGACTCCTGCTGTCTTGTATGTTATGTAAAAGTCCTTAGAGCCTTTGTCCGAAGTCGTAAACGTATAGCCGCTTGGCAGTAATGCTTTTGCGTCGCTTGATGTGAAGCTCACTGTTCCCCTATAATCAGTCTTTACGTTGTTATCCTGTCCGTAGGCTTTTACTGTTATCTTTAACGCGTTTCCAGCTACTGCTCCGGTTGGAACTCCAAATATCTTGAAATATGACATCGGAGCCATTGAAACCTTTGTCACTGAATTTCCCTTGTATGCTACTTTATTAACATCAGTTGTGATCCAGTTCCATTGATAACTTCCAGAAGCTGGCGATTTTGCTGTGAATCCAAAGTCCACAGAGTCTCCTGCTTTTATTCCACCCGCAGTTGCAGTCCATACTATCTTCTTAATATATTGTTGGTATGTCCATCCATCAGGTCTTCCTACATCAGATATGGCGTATACGGGGTTTTGGTTAGAGTCCAATGGAACGTCTAACTCTACCTTTACGATGTTGTCTCCGTCGGTGTTCTTCACTGATAATGATAGGTCTTTTTCAGTGTTGGCAGCCCACTCAGAAGGATTCAATAAAACTTCTGGTATGTGGGCAGCTTTAACTAGAGTCGCTGTAAGAACTAGTGCCAAAATCATTATTGGTATTAATTTGATTAATTTCATACTAACTATTAACACGACAAAAAGATTTAAACTTTGTTGAATCTGAGAAGTGTAATTGATATGCACTACAAATTATATTTTTACTGTGTACTGTGCTTTTAGTATATCTTTCATTTCACCGTTCACACTTGCCACGGTATCAATATCACTTTGAATGTCGTGCGGTGTGAAAACCCTAATCTTTTCAGAATCAAGTTCTCTTTTCAACTTTTCTGGGTTGAAATCTCCCTCTATTATAGAATCAAAAACTGGAATCAACGTAGATACGTCTGTAGTTGCAACATTTAGTTTAGAATGTGATAATGCATGCTTGTCTTTCATATTAATCGAAAGGCCGTAGTTTGCAAATTCTATTGGCATTGCATCAACTATACTGTCTCCTATATAGACCCACTCTCTCCTATCTTTGTCAATTTTTCTCATTGCGTCTACTTTTCTATGACTACCCATAACATATTTTTCAGTCAAAAACATCTGTTTGAGTGTATCTTTAAGTTCTGAACTGACAACATTTTCAAACAAATCATTATGTTGGCCTAATGCAGTCCTAATAGCTTCTTCGGTCCCAGGACTTTGTTCCGTGATGTAACATTGACCTAAGGTCTCGCATGTTTTCAAATAAGGTACTAGAAACTGGCCTAGTTCTTCTCTGTGCTCAGATAATATTCTCATCGGAGACCTTGCTTTAACTTCGTCTACTAAATCTTTTTTGCTAGCGCGCTTCCAATGCTGTCTTCCATTGCTAATTACGTTATCAAATTGAATACCGAGATCTCTTGCCATGATTAACGAGACTGCAGTATACGAGCTTGTTATAGGATAAACTTCTCCACCAAAGTTTTGTAATAAATGTTTCATTAATTCAGCAGCTCCAGGATTTAACTGCTTACTTTTTTCAGCAAGGGCAATCAAATCTTCGTCAGTTTTTCCATCATAGCCAGCCAAGGCTAAAGACAATTGAGGGAACATTCCTGTAGCATGACGAGGGTGGCTTTTGTTGAGATCATGAAAATATCTACCGTCGTCATAATGACCATCATAATTCTTGCATGTAATCAATGGAAATTTTTCTTTTGTTTCAGGTGAGAGAATCTCATAAGTTTGCCATGCAAAATCAGCTTTAGGATTTTGAAAAGGACCTTCAGCATCTACTCCTGCATGATCAGGACTGTATCCAACCAAATAATCACCAACTATTTCTATATGTAAGTTAAGAATTAAATAATTTTCTTACAGTACAAGAAGGCTACAAAAACAATTAGAAAAATCTTTAGAGCTAGCTTAGAAGATTTGGCTGATAATAAAAAATATCAACCGAACAAACCAGCTAAACCTTCTACTGCTTGCTCAGATCTCTTCTCTGCGTCTTCTTCTTTCTTCTCTTCTTTCTTTTCCTCTTTTGCTTCTGCTACTGGTGCAGCTGCTACTGGCATTGCTGCCTTAGCGATAGCGTCTTTAATATCTATATTTTCTAAAGCTGCAACAACAGCTTTTACTTTAATGCTATCAACTTTAGTTCCTGATGCTTCTAACACTTTAGTTAGGTTTTGTTCATCTATTTTTTGTCCACTACTATAAAGCAAAAGCGAAGCGTACATATACTCCATATTAATTCCTCCTTGACCATAATTCACTAAATTTTTGATTACGTACTATTAAGTTTTTACTTTTCAATTCTCTTAAATGACGTCTCAAAGTTTGTTCATGAATGCCTATATTTCTAGACAAATCTTTTGCAGTATAATTCCTTATTTTTAAAAGATTTAAGATTTCATTTTTTGTTTCCATATGATTTCTTTTGATTTTATTGTTTTTTGAGCGCTCTAAATTAAATATAATGCTCTCTTTTTTAATATTATGAACTAAAGGTAAAATTTTAATTTTTTCCATATTAAATACTTTAAATAAATAATAAATTCTATCGTTCTTGATATCTGAAGTATCAAAATCTAAATCGATAAACATTTTTCTAATATCTTCACTTAACAATTTGTTTGCACACTCTAGTTTTACATTACTGTCATAAACAGTAGCTTCGTCATCGATATAAGATGCTAAAAAATTCAATTTCAAATTACTATTATTGCTATTCAAAATATCTTTTGGAACTCTAGATGTTTTAGACAAAAAGTTATCAGCATTATAAATCTTCTTTAGTATGTAAGTAATAATAGCTGGAAAGAAAATAATGTCAGCTTCTTTTATTTTATTTCTCCACATAGTCGTTGGCACATTACCAAAAACAGTTAAGCAATTTTTAAAATCTTGAATTAATTCAGGTTGTTTATTACAGTAATCACCTCTCGAAATAGAATTACCTTTTTTACATCCTTCGTATCCATCAGCGATTATATGAGCAACTAATTTTACCAATCTTTCATCTTCTGTTAAAGGTAAGATGGGATTGATAATAGCTTTATTGTTAGGAGCACCTACAGATTTTATTTCATATATATTCTTTTCTAAAGATTCTTTTTTAAATTCAGAATAACCTTTACTAGCTAAAAAATTTGTCATTTTATATAAAATCGATAATCTTATAAATTCTTTTCCTAGTTTCCATTTAGAAAAACTGCTTCTGTTATAATCAAAAAATCTGGATAATCTATAAGCTCCTCCTATTTCTGATTTTAAAATTTTGAATAATCTATTTCTGTATTTATCAGTAAGTTTTACTTTTATTTTTTCTGTTGGAAAATCCCAAACATGGAATTTTCTAAATTCCATTTATTTCGCCTCCATTTTACAAACGTTAACTAATTTTCTACCAAGTTCTTTGGCTTTTACAATTGCTTCTTTATCATTGACAATTTCATCATTCTTATAAGCTTTACCGTAAGTGCTACCAATGAATTCCATCAATTCAATTTCTCCAAATATTTTTACTGTTTCAATTGCTCTCTCAAACGATTTCGGTTCTGTAGCACCTACAGTTATTATACCAAATTTCTTACCTTTTAATTCTCTTTTAACACCGATTGGATTTAATCTATCAAGGAAATTTTTCATTAAACCATTTACATCATCAAAATATGTTGGTGCAGCGAAAATTATTCCATCTGATTTTTTCATTTCATTAATTATATCATTCATATCATCTTTGAAATGACATTTTCCAGTCTTATCACATTCAAGGCAGCCATCGCACATTTCAATTTTCCTTTCTCTCAAAATTATCAAATCAGTCTTAGTTCCTTCTCTTTCTGCAATTTTCAAAGCTTCCTCTAATAAAATTTCATTATTTCCTTTTCTTGGACTGCCGCATATTCCGATTATTTTTACCATATTTAACCCTCTATCTTTGTTTCTGTGGCAATTTGTTTAGCATTCAAATAAGCTCTTGAAATCATGAAACCGATTGTCTCTTTCGTCGGGTAATCGGAATTGATAGACAAATTAAATGCATTTTGAATCGCTCTTTGAATATCATTAGATACCTTTTCCTCGTCCACAATCAATTGCTCTGCCTTGTAAACTATTCCTTTCTCCTCCATGACAACAACATTCAATCCAACTTCCATCGGTTCTAGCTTTAATAGTTGTAGAGCGGACGCCATATCCAAGGAAACAGTTTCGCCCGCTTTGCAAACCACTTTATCCTTCATAACAGCAATCTTTCCGCCTTCAACCTTTGCAGGTATTTTAACCTTAGTTAATGTCGAAATAGCAGGACCAGGCATCAGGTCTGTCGGGCCGGCCTTGACTTCAATATCCTTAATCGCAACGTCTCCTGCTTTGGCAGGTGCAGGAATCTTTCTTTTGCGTAAGTTGTTATAAATCTTGAACGAATCCATGTTTGTTAGAATCAGGGCAGGATAACCAACTATAAATTCTTTTAGGTTTTGTTTGCCGGCTTTGTCCAAAGCAAGCAGGACAATGCTCTTTTTTGAAACTTTTATCACAGCCTTGCCTCTAAAAGCAGTTTTTATTTTTTGCAGGGCCGATGCCGGAGTTTTATAGAGATTTAGAATTCCTATGACATCGTAGCTATTGATAAGTTTGGATAAATCTTCTACTTCCTTTAGTTTTTTCGGATTGACTTCTTTTCTTCCCTTCTTCATGGTATCACAACTTAAACTTGACAGGCTTGCCCATTGTTAGTTTGACGACATAATTTTTAACCTGTTCTTTTCCCTTGGGCAACTTTGATATAACATTTTTAATAATAGCATCAGCATTCTCAGCAATTTTCTGATCGTCCATATCCTCCGTCCCGATAGACACGTGTATCGTTGGCGAATCTTTCAGCTGCATCTTTAACACGTTTCTCTTCTCGTCAACCATGCCTGCTAAGTTAGCATTGGCAGGAATGGGCATTGGCATCAGGTTCCTAGGCGCTAGAACGGGTCCTAAGAATTTTCCTACCATAGGCATCAGAGGTGCTTCTGCCAAAAAGTATTTGCATTGTCTTGCAAGCATCTTAGCCTCTTTCTTGTTCTTTCCAAAGCTTTCCAGTTTTTCCTTTCTTATGACAACTATGTTTTCTATGTTCTCCGTCTGTGGGAATAAAGAATCGACAATGACTCCTATTTTGGTTTCCTTTCCTATGCCATTCGGTAATTTTAATTCAGTCTTGATTTTGTTTTCAGGCTTTCTCAGGTCTATGTTCTTTAGATTAACAGCTAGATCAAAACTTTGCTTGAAATTCCTCTTCTTATTGTCTCTAGCTTTCTTAATAGCATTGACTATCTTTTCATCAACCATACGAATCAGCTAACGCACCATGCTACTGCTTACCGCAGTGTAGATTAATTATTTTGATAGATATTTAAAATTATCATTTTTTAATTTCTCAAAGTTATTTAAAAAATGTAGTTAGTTACAAGCATATATAGATTTTTATGGATTGATTAATGAAAAGAATTTAAGTTTTATTATACAATAATTTTTATGGTTAAATATGCTGGAATTTTAAAATCTATGGAAACCAGAACATTTAAAGCTGAAGAGAGATTAAAGGAATTAGCAGAAAGATTAGATGCTTTTGAAAAAGGAACACAGAAAAGATTAGATGCAGCAGAAAAAGAAATGAGACAATTAGAAAGGGATAACAGATACAAGAGTTTAAGTTCTTCAATATGCAGCAGTTGTAGGGGCGATTATCCAAAAGATTGGGTATCCCCAGATGGACGCACGGTTGATTATCCTGGTAGATGGATATCCCCAGACGATGTTCTAAGAATAAAAAGAAATTAGCCTATTTAGAAATATATGCTTATAAAATATGTTATTTATTTAAATACTTTGAGAATTTATTTTTCTTCTTCCTCTTCTTTCAATTCTTCCTCGTCGACGTATACCGATTCTCCGATAGGAATAGTTTCTTCAGGCTCATACCTTTCCAATTTTTCCAGCCTGCCGCCAAAGTTTTCCACGTGCTCGGCCAAGCCAAAGCCGAACTTGTTTATCTTCTCCTCCAATTCCAGCATTTTCCTAGACATCTTGTCCAAGAGATAGTTCACTTCTTCCTTTTGCTTGCCTACGGCACCTTCTATCCTTTTGATTATAGAGTCTTCGCTAGTGCTGTTGAGCAGGCTCTGGCAAACTTTCTCTATGTTCTCAATTTTTGCTGTGATCTCTGCGCCAATCTCATTCAAGGGCTTTTTCTTACCAACCTCCACTATTATTCCCAAGGCTATCAAGTCAATGACGAGAACGATCAGAACAGAATTCAGAAGGTCATAGCCTCTTGAAAACAGTATCATAGTTAATACGGTCCACAAGAGCAGAAACCAAAAAACAATTTTGTACATTACGATATTGTAAAAGTTAAAAAATTTAAGCTTATCTTAGTCTCATCCTATTTAAAAATCTTTGTATTGTGCCGTCGAATTTATAGGTTTCTCCAATTAAATTAGAGGCTAGCTTTATTATTTCCTTGCTTGCGGCAGTATAAGGTTTGTACGTAACTATAGGCGTCTTCAGGGCAAGGCTTTTATGAACATTCATATCAAAAGGAATCTTGGCTATCACCGGTAGTCTAGTCAGTTCCTCTATTTCCTTGTTGTTCATCTCATATTTTTTGTCGTGGACCATGTTAAGGACGATTCCCAAAGGCTTCACGCCAATCTCATTGACAATTTCCTGGTTTCTCACAATATCCATTGCAAACGGTATGTATGGATTCGTTACATAGAGAATCTCGTCGCTTGCTCTCAGAGTTGCTATTGCTTCCCTGCCTAAACCAGGGCTACCGTCTAAAAATATGATATCGTTCTTATCAAATATCGATTTTATGCTCTCTCTTATCTCCGTCACGTCTATTCCCTCTAAATCTGACAGAGACAGCGACGCGGGTATTATTTTCAAACCGCTGTGATGCTGTTGAACAGCTTCCTCTGCGGTGTATTCACCTCTCAGAACTTTGTTCAATGTAATAGGACAGTAATACATGCCTAAAAAAAGGCCTAGATGCGATGTAGTTACATTGCAGTCAACAATGGTGACATTCTTTTTGAAATGATGAGCCAAAGATGCTCCAAGATTTAGACCAACAGTTGTCTTGCCGACACCGCCCTTGCCAGATACTATACCGATTATTCTTACCATTTACGCACCTTTGTGATGTTTATGTAGTCTCTCCCTCTACTACTTTTTTATCAGGAATCTTTTTAAACATACCACCTAGGCCTCCTCCGGTCTTTTTCTTTAAGAAAGGAAAGCCTGTTACGGGATTCTCCACTACCATATAGCCTTTGGGCAAACCATTGATAGAGCCCCTGGGGTCCTTTGAAAAATAATAGAGTGTCAGCTTACCTCTCTTGGTCATGTGGAGCCAAAACTTCTTGTTGTTCTTGTTCTCGTATATGTAAGGTCCAAATAATCCCATAAATATATCCTCTTTGTTATATTTTTAATTCTATGTCTCCTCTTCTGTGAACTCCCTTATCAGCTTCGGTCTCCTCTTCTTCCTTCTCCTGTACAGGAAAATCAGTATCAGTATAGCTATTATGATCATTATCGCTAGTATCAATACAAGGAACGGGTCGTATGCGGGGTAGATGTAAACTCTGAAGGAAATGGCAGCCAGATCAAAAACAACTTTCTCCAAATCCCTTTTAACAGAGTCTAAAGCATCTGTTGCGTCTTGATAGTTTCCTTCATTGTAGTAGTCTTTTGCTCTCTGCAAGTTTCTCTTGGCATCATCCAAATATCCCTGAGCCCTGGACGTATTAAGATCATTCAAGGATGTTGTATAGATTTCATGGTCAAGCTCCGTTATCAAGTATTCGTAATTTAGGATGGTTTGGTAAACCTCGTCCTTAAGAGGCTTCTTGGCGAAAGAAGTGACATTCAACTTTATGTTCCCAGTTTTTTCAATCTCAAGTCCCAGTACATTGAAGGCAAAGTCATATTCACCATCCGGAGTGCTGTTCGATACTTCTAAAGATATAAGGAATATGGTAGAACCGTTAAAGCCTAGTTCATAGACCTCTTTTGGGTTGACTTCAAATTTTATGTAATCAGTTGTCGAAGAATAGAATTTCAGGTTATGCAGATTCACAGTTCCTGTGTTTTTCAGTGTTACGCTCAAAAGAACTTTTTGTCCTGGATACAGGTCGACCTTGTCCTTATATTCCAGTTCCAACGAGGTTATCCCCGTCTCCTTCTGCCCGGGTATAGTTCCGCCGCCGTATGATATCGGTACGAATATTATTCTTGGTGTTTGGAAGTAAATGTAGCTGACAAAAAAGCTTCCCCATAGCTCTGCTGTCTTTGAGTCATAGTGCACTTTGACCCTTATGTAGTATACGCCAACCCTGTTTGACAGATAGCTTATCTTAAAAGTTTCTCTGTTGCCTGGCAGCAAAAAGGTGGTGCTATCATAGTAGTCCGCTTGCTGTTCCAGGTTTCCGCTAGTGTTGTTGAACAAGTATACAGTTATTTCTATTCTTGAGGTGTAGTTTGAAGAACCGGTGTTAACGAATTCTGCTGTTATGTTTTGGGTGTCTGTGATGTTGATACTATAATTATAACCCAGCAATATCATTCCCACAACCTTCTCTTTTACACCCACATCAAAAGAATTGAGGCCAGTAATCTCATTGAGTTTGTAATGAAGCATCAAAGTTACGGATATCAGGGATATTATGACAATTATAAAAATTTTATTCACGTAGCTGATTTTTGCCATGGAATCAAGATTTTTTATATATTATTATTGATACTATGACGACTAAAGAGACTATCGCCAGATAAAAATATTTTTTGTCGGTCTTGTCATCAACCTTCAAGTAATACGACTCCAAACTATCGTTCTTGGTTTCAATTTCGTTGGTTGGTATTTTAACTTTGCTTTCCACGATATTATCAGAGGTTGTAAGACCTTTCAAATCAATTTCGAACGTAAACAATCTTTCCGGGATGATAGAAAGTTGATTTGATTCGTTCTGGTTCAAGTTAGTTTCTGTTTTGACTGTAACCGAATATTTACCAGGTTTGCTAAAGTTATCTGGCTTTACAAAGATATTTACAGCCTTTGCCTTTACATTTTCATTGCTGTAAGGCAAGTTGATATATTCTTCTCCAATCGATTTGTTTAGCATGAATTCATCTGGATCTATTATCACAATCCAATCCTTTGGAGAGTCTTTTACCAATAGCCTAACATCGTAGGGTTCGCTCTCGCTGTTCCAGAAAAGCATTGTAAATTTTGTCGATTCACCGTTGGATATTTCAGCAAAGCTGTTTCTTGTAACGCTTCCGAGGTTTATGGCGTATGCTCCTGAAGACAGCAAAATCAAGAAAATAAAAATAGCCGATATCTTAAGCAGGACTTTTACCATTTTCAACACCAAATATATAGATATTTCCGTTATAGTAGCCGGAGTAAACTGGCGGGACATTTATCCAGTACCAGGTCGTGAAACAAACACCTTGAGTAACATTCATCTTAAGGGCATTCAGGTTGGAAGATAAGTTGAACGATTCACTGTAATTATTGCTGTTGTTGCTCCAAGTAAGATTTCCTATACCAATCTGAGAATTTAGGGTCGTGTTTACCAGATTGGTTCCTTTTATGTAAAAGTCTAAATTACAGCTTCCGCTGTTGACAGTTATGTTGTATTGGTTGTCTGAATTTCCAGGAGCACTGTTGGGTCCTGTGCTAGGATTCAACAAACCAAAATTTATGGAGTTCCATTGCAAAGTGAAGTCCTGAGTGCAAGGAATTATAGAAATTGTCGCGCTATTTGTATTATTACTTTGAATGCCTGTATAAGAGGAGTTGAACATAACGCCTATCTTCCATCCTGTGTTGACGTCTCCTGTAGCATTGACAGTCCAATTGAGTTGGCACGAATCTCCCTGATTCAGTATTCCACAAGTTTTTTCAACGTTCGCTGGGTCTTCTTGAACATAAAAAGGTTTGTCTCCTTCTGTGATGCTTATGGCAGTGTCTGGTGACGATGAAAGATTGTACATTGCCGTACCAAAAACATTTCCACAAGTTCCATTTCTGCATGTAACTGTTGCATTTATGTTAAATGTTAGATTCTGTATGGCGTTTAAAATTCCTGAAGCATCTGGGTTTGTTAGGTTCACTTCTAGATAACCTAACTGCGAAGTCGTATAACTAAATGGGTCGTTGCATGATGTGCTGTTCCAGTCGTCGGATGTATCATTGGCGTAGACGCACCATTTTATTATGCAACCGACTGTTGAGTTAATAATCTTAGTAACGTTAGACCATGTACCAGAGAAAGAAGCCCAACTACTATCATTTACTAAAGAACCAGTGCAGTTATCAAAGCTGAATATGTATCCAGAGAGACCAACGTCATCTGTCCAATTTAATGAGTGCAAAACGAAAGTTCCTGCCAGAGTCGAGTTTGTCGAATTTAGAGAATAGATTGGAGCAGCACTGGCATCAGAAGAAAATAGGGTCATAAAAAATATAAAAAAAACTATAAAAAATATTTTCTGTGTAAAACTAAAAGCTTTCCAAGAGAACGCTTTAATTTTCATACTTTCGTCTACCCAAAAATTTCATGAGACTGTCTATGAAGCTATGCTCTTTGTTTTCAACGCCAGCTATTTTTGCAGCGATTTTGAAAAATGCTTTGCTCGAAGAAGACTTTTGTTTGGATACTGTTACCAAAGTCTTCTTGTTGGTACATTCCAATATTTTCTCGTCCTCCGGGACAACCCCTATAACAGGCAGGCCCGTGAACTGGGTTATCTCATTGTTTTTTATCTCGTAACCTCTGTTCCTTACCCTGTTTACGACTATACCAATAGTACTTGGCTTGTTATCCAATTTGTTAACCACATCTTTGCATTTTGCTATGTCTATAACAGAAGGTATCTGTGGGTTTGCAACATAGAGAATCTCATCGCTAGCCTGCAAAGCTATCAGTGCTTCTTTACCTAGACCTGGGGCAGAGTCGATAAGTACTATGTCAAAACCGGAAAAAGCCTCTTTGAGTTTATTCTTCAAATCACTGACATTAATATCAACAATATCCTTTAGGTTCAAAGAACCAGGTATTACCTTTAGGCCTGATGCATGGCTATACATGGCGTCTTCTAATCTCGCCTCGTTTCTTAGGACGTTGTTTAAGGTTATAGGTTGCGAGTATATGTCAAAGTACAGGCTTAGATGAGACGTAGTGAAATTGAAATCAACCACAGCAGTTCTCTTGTATAATTTCTGCAGTGCTATGCCCAGATTAGACGCTACGACAGTCTTCCCCACGCCTCCTTTGCCTGAACAGACGTCAATTATCCTTACCATTTTCACCACTTCGGTTTAATTTCTTAGAAAAATTTAGAAAATTGGGAAATTCCGTTAAAATAAGCTTGTCATAAATGCTTCTATCATTTTTTTCTTGATGTCTGATTTCATTATTTCCGATAAAGTTTCTAACATCAAATAAAAATTCTGTGATCTTCCTTCTGTCGGATTTAACAATCTTTCTCTTCTTTAGGATGATTGCTGAAGAAAAACAAACTGCTGCGAACAATATGATGAAGGCTACATCCAGGTAATTTATCTCAGGAAGAGTAAAACCGCTGGCAAGTCCTGTTGTTGGAAGAGTTTGGTTGCTGCTTTCATTCCTTTCTACTATGTTCAACCCGAAAACTTTTTCCTGGCTTATGTTACTGCCATCAATTTTTATCGTGGCGCTAGAGATTCCTTTGACAGCATAATAAGGAATAGAGAAACTCACGTCAAAGCTCTTTTTTTCTCCGACTTTCAAGTCTGTATTTTCAGAAAAATTATAATAACCTTCTGGTACGCCGTCTAAATAAATTTTTAGGTTGTTGATGTCTGCCTGGCCGTTATTCACTATGTTCAGCCTTTCCGTGAGGTTTTCTCCTATGGCGATTCTTACAGTGTCAGGGAAATCTATAAAAATAGACTTGCTTTTGGTCACAGCAAATTTTTTATCACCGCCAAAGCCGCCGTAGGGATTGCTCGTTGCCTTTAGAGTAAGGTCATAATTTCCTTCATCCTGAGGAGTTGGAATTTCCAAAGAGAATATACCGTTCTCATCCGTAATGACCTTAGAACTTATCTGTGTATTTTTAATTTTTATTTCTACAGTGGTGTTGACGACGCTGTTGCCGTCCTCGTCTTTAACCAAGCCTCTTATCTTGATATTGTCTCCAGGATTATATGCATTCTTATCAAGACTAAAGTCTACATTTATGTTTTTTGTCTCACCGATGATAAAAGCTGAATATAACGGACCTGAGACACTAGAATTCAATCTTGCTTTGTTTCTGATTGTATCGATTTCTCCATATACTTCGTTCCAGTTGCTATTACATATTTTCTTTCCCCTGTTCCAGCTAGAGCACTCGAATATCTTCAAGTTATTCTCATTAACAACATTCTTTTCATTATAACTCATTTCTATCTTTATGCTTGAGTAGGATAGGTCAATCTTAAAATCATGCAAACCGGCGTTTCTTATTCCAGGTACGTCAAAATCGTCATGGTAAACATATTTTATTGGGTCGTCAAAACTGTTGATGTACAAATTGCTCAAATAAACTGCGGAGTTTGGAAAGCTGATTCCGACGTCATAATAGTCTGGAACTAAATATATCCTGCATGAAGATGAAGAATCCAAATAATAACCGTAAGAGTCTGTGCCACAAATTTGCGTTGAGCCATCCTTAATGAATTTTATTTGAGTATTTACTGCCTTGTTGTTGTCATCGACTATAGTTCCGCTAATGGGTATAACGTAACTTAACGATGTGTTATACGGATAATAATTACCGTTATAGTTCAGATAGGCTATTAGGTTATAATTTCCAGGAGGTAATGGAGGTGCTGTAATAAATACATTAAATGAATTATCAGGCATTTGGATTATATTATTTATTGAAACATTACGCCATTCAGAAGCAGAACTTATCATAACACCAAGATTATTTTTTATCGAGTCAAAGCTAATCGCCTTGCCCCATTCTAAAGCTTTTAGATTGATTGTTAAGTTATCGTTATTTTGAATTTCATTCGGATTTATTGATTCTATGCTAAAATCAATATAATCTATGGAGCTGTAATTTGTTATGTTTTTTCCATTATAAAATGCTGTTATTGTTATATTATGAGCACCAGGAGAAAGTGGGGAATTTATCTTTATTACCCAGCCTCTGCTACTATCATAGAAAGGCGTCGCAAGAGTTAATGGATAGTCTGATAATACACTAAAGTTTACATTAGAAGATATTCTATCATAATTTTTTTGGACTATAAAATCTATTTCAGTTATCCCCTGATAATAAGTAGGGTTGGGGTTTTTCGGGTTAACATACCCTGTGAGATTATAAACTGTAAAGTTTGTGGAAGCATTATCACTTTCATTCCCATTAGTGCAGGCTACGTATACATTGTATTGTCCCGTTCTGTCAATATAAATATTATTAATTAAATAGTAGCAGCTATAGTCGTAGTTATTATTCACGCAGATAAAATTATTAAAGGGGCCATTGGGAGTGAGGTCTAAACCATTCGGTCCTGTAACATTTGCATACACCTGTATAGTTTTATTTTGATTTTCATAACAGTTTAAAGATATGTTTGCATCATCTTCTCTTATCAATAGGTCATTTGGTTGAACGGAAGCATTTTGAATTATTGGCATAGCCGACACTAAAGGAAGCGTAGTTAAAAACAAGAATATGGATATGAAGATAATTTTATTCATTCTTTGGCCTCCTGGTAACAGTGTAAACATTAGACCTGCCAACTCTATGAAACTCTAATTTTCCCTGATTCTTAAGGGCCTCGCAATAACCCGTAGCAACATCTCTCCTTATTCCTAATTTTTTAGAGATCTGAGAAACAGATAGAAGCTCTTTGCTCAACAAGTCTATAACTTTCTTCTCAAAATCGTTGTCCGTAATTTCTCCCTTCAAAAAAACCACTAACGAGTTTTAAGCTATATAGATATCATATAAATTCTACATATAAACATTTCTATTATAATATAGACACAATATTGCGGCAATAGAATCAATAAAAAAAGGCTTTCCTTAGAGCGTCTACTATGTAAAAGAATAGCCCTGCAAGGCCCTCAATCTTCTTCATTTCTAATGTCCTCTCTGTGTAATAGCTTCCCTTGTCAGAAACTATCGCCAGACTGACGTTTGAAGGTATCCATAGCGTGGGATAATAGTTAAGAACAACTAACTTGGAGTTTCCCTTGGTTAGATTGATCATATCTTTTTGTTCAAAAATCCAACCAGAAGGATAATTGCAAGGTATTACCATAACATTGCTGGAGTCTTCCTTGCTAGCAATATCAAATATCATATAATTGTCATATGTCCTAAAATTTTTAATTTCAAAGACATCTTCAGGCGATATAGATTTGTTTATTAAAAACTCGAATTTATCGTACTCTAAGATCTCGTTGCCGAAGTAACTCTTGAGCTTTGCAAAATATTTTCCGCTGTTATTATTATACCAATAAATATCAAAACTCTTCCTTTCTCCAGGCATAAAATCTTTTTCTTGGCTCCACCCATTGAATATCGTTGTGTTGCTGTCAGACACCTCGAGCTTAATCCTTGTCTTATAACCAACACTTCCAGTGTTATAAAACTCTATCGAAAATTTAACTATGTTTGAATTATTGTCATAAACTATAGAACTAATGTTTCCCTTTATGCCTTCATTAATTCCAACTTCTATCGTGGAAGAATTAGCGATGCTAATCATAACCAAGAAAAAGAATATTAATGTTAGGAATACACTTTTCATTAATCAACTTATAGGCAGAAAATTATAAATAGCTTTCTTAGATATCACATCAATCTCTCCGGTATAATTCATTTTCTTTGTATCATTATCATACAAGCTAATTTCGATTGATGCCTTTTCATGAGGGTGCATAATAAAATTATTTTCACTAAAAGACACCAAAGGTGATATGTTCCCATAGACCCTTAGGATGACTTTGCTGTTTTCATCCTTTAAATTGGTCAATTCAACAGTTCTTTTGACCAAAATCCCATTGCCAGGGATTATACCAAAGTTAATATTCCAAGGATCTGTAACGAATCCTAGTGTTATGTTCTCGCTCACTGCTTCCAAAGGCTTTATTTCGACGCTAGACGGATATCTAGATATCTCATAATAAAAAAATAGGGTGGAGTAGTTACTGAAAGTCTTATTTTTAACAAATTCTTGGGGTTCTGAAGGTTCTTGAAAACCTAAATAAATAATCAAAATAATAACAATTAAGGAAATTATTAAGAATATTTTTGTTTCTTTGTTCATTTTAATCTCTTATAGGTTATTGCCGCAACTATTAAAATTAATATTAATATCGCGATAAATGCCAAGGTTGGGAATTCTTCATTCCCTTTTGCTGCCAATGCTTTTGCTGTGGGCGCGGTCAGTTTTATAGAAGAACTCTTCTCAGTAGTGTTGGTGCTGTAGTCGGCTATTGTATAAACATTGTAATCCCCCAAGGGAAGATTTTTTGTTGGCAATAAAGTTGTAAAGGTCTTTATTTCCCTAGGCCTTAAATAAGATGTGCCGGAATGGAGCTCTTCTAAAAGTTCGCCAGTTTTATTGTATATCCGATTGGTAACTTTCGCAGAAATTGTGACATTTCCAGTGTTTTGAAAATAAGTTTTTATTCGAAGGCTGTCGCCACTATAATCTCCGGTTTCTATGTCGAGTATCGTTCCCTTTCTTATAGCGTCACCAGGCATGTTGAACAGAATGCTTAAAGATGTTACAGCTACAACCCTGCTACCAACAGCCCCTATTGTTTCTGCTGACGACGACGGTATAGGCTCTATATAAAAAACATGGTATCCAGGTTCTGCATCCTTTGGAATATCTACTAAAAAGCTTATTTGTTCCTTTCCTTTGATAAGACCACCAATCGTTTGTATTGTTTCATTAGAAGGCTTTATTTCAACTGGATTGTTTATTACCTTTACCCAAGATGTTGTGTCTTCTTCAGAGTAGTTATAGATAAAATTTTTATAATTAGTCTTGTCAAAAAAATCTAAGCTGCCTTTTTCAGGTTTCAATTCGACTAATAACGACTCGTCTGAAGGTGTCGTAATGTAAAAATCTACTAATTTTGTCGAATCTCTTTCTAAGTTTCCCAAGCTTAACAATCCTGGGGAAACACCGATAATAAAGCTTTTGTCCGCGAGCGAAACAACTGGAAGAACTAAAAATACAATGACGAAAAATGTAATTAAAGCTGCAACTTTCATTATTTTATATTATACACTGAAATATAATAAAGTTTATATATGGACTTTCTTCAATATCTATTACCTCTTATAAGGAGGAATATAAAAATGAATCAAAAATTAAAGACACTTGGAATTTTGTTTTTAGCATTTTTAGTGTTTTTTATAGGAATTACATTTATTGAAATGAAAGCAGTTTTAGCAGCAGTAAACACAACAGTTACAATTGACGTAAACGTTACTGTAGCAGCATCTATAACAGTTTGGCCTACAACACTCAATTGGACAAGCGTCAACACAGGAGGAGTAGGCGGTCTGAAATATCTTACTCTAAAGAACGCTGGTTCGATAAACGTGTCAAATATATACGCATATGTTGACACTCTTACAACAGAGCCGGTAAGACCCTACGGACTCGCTTATTCAAAGAACTATTCAGCAGGCGGGGTAATAGTGATTGAAAACGAAACAGACACTAAACTATACTTTGCTGGAAGAATAGAATGGAACTGGACGCAAAACATACCTAACCACAACTGGGCGGCTCTTACAACTTCAACTCCTATAGCTTGGGGTTATTTCAGAAACGCGAGCAATGATTATGTCTGGGTTGTTGGTAATGGTACTGACGGGAGATGTAATGAATCGACCGCACAATTCTCAATAGAAACTAATTGGGATTTAGGTACCGAGGCAACAAGAACACCGGACAATACATTCGGCTTGGCTGCAAGTACAGACGACCACGAAAACTGGGGATACACTGATGTGACAACAGGTCCTTTAGCAGGTCATTGCGTGGCAGTAACAACAGATTGTACAAAGTTATTCATTTACCACTTTGACAAAAGGAATTCGTTTAAGGGTTGCACAGGTTCATCATTCCTACAAGCGGCAAACTTGGTTCCAGGTTATACAATGATTTTTACACTTGATGCCTGGGTGCCGAACGGTTATCCAGCAGGATTCCTTAACACAACGACTTTAACATTTTATGCAACGTCATCTTAGTTGTTTATTTTTTATTTTATTTTTTTGTTAATTTCGTTTAGTTTTTCTTCTAAGCTTTTCTTCATCTTCTCATAGCTGCTAGAACTTATCATTCCTTCATTCTTTTCCCTTTCTAGTGCTGTCAACATTCTGTTTATGTTTTCTCTTTCATTTTCTAATTTGCTTGTGTCAACCTCTTTTCTTTTAACAGATTCCACGAGTCTGCCTAATGGTATTATATAGGATCTTATCTTTTCTATCTTCTTTTTCTTCCAAAGATATACAAAGACGACTACGATTGCAGCTATCAGTATTATTACAACAAAGATTATCCACATCGGGAAAACTCCGGTTGGTGCTTTCACGACTTCTAAACTGTTTAGCAAGTCTCTAGCCTTTTTGATCAGGTTTATAGCGTTTTGTGTCTTGTCCATGGCAGATTCGGTGTTGTTTTCCTCAAGGTCTTTTTCAGCGCCGTCTATCTGATTCTCAGTCTCATTGACAATCAAAAGAACATTTGAAACATCCTTACCGTCTTTTTCTGCCAGCTTGACGTCAACTTTTAAATCTTCAAGATCGCTCTTCAACTTTTTAATCTCTTCTTTCAAGAGCTCTTCTATGCTCTCAAATATCGTTACTTTTATTGCTTTTTGGTCAGTTACCACTCCAGAGCTTGCTATTATGTTAGCACCATAATCGCCTATATTTGCATCTTTTGGTATGTTAAAGTTGATCAAGAATATAGAAGAGTTATGAGGTGCCAACTCTGCATACGCTTCTGGTGTTATATTAAACCAGTTAGTCGATATTCCTATCAAAAAGAGGTTCACATTGGTTAGATTATTTATACCATTGTTTTCAACAGTTACACTCTCTATTTTAGTAATGCCTCTGGCCAAGCTCATGTTGGTATTATATTTTGTTATTAAAATGCTGGCTCTTATTTTCTCAGTTGGGGCTGGCGGATATGTAGTTATAAAACCGCCTACTGGTCCATAGATGTATATGGGCGCTGGAGGTGTGACTGGCGGGAATACTGGCTTTTCTCCTGTCACTACCAAGAAACTCGTGTTAGCAACAATAGGAGCTGTTACAGTAGAATATGTTACCCTTACGTTTAGATAATAGTTTCCAACTGGTTGACTAGAATATATAAAAGCGCTTCTGGTAAAGCTTTGGTTGGTGAATTGTGGTGTTAAAACAGATTCTGCGTTGTAATAATAAGTTACGTTGTTCGATGAGGTGACCCAATATTCAACATAAACGTCTTGAGTAACCTCTCCTTTGTTTTCTATGATGAGTGCAAAGTCCATGTACTGGCCTTGCGGTATTTCATTTTTAAAAAGATTTATCCTAACATCGTATGGACCTCCCTGAGAAACCCTGAATGCTTTCAGTTTCATTGTGTTGAATGTGCCTTGTGATATATTTAATACAGCCAAATACATGCCGGCGGCAGTGCCTGCTCCCATGGCATAAGAATACGTGTAATAGCCTGTTGATTGCCTGGACATTTGAGATATGTTGACAATGAAATAAACGTTGTAAGCAGGGTCGTAGACAGTCATGTTCATTGCGTCAGGATCTATAGGCCTTCCTTCTCCGTTGTAGACTAATATGCCAAATCTCATCACGTTATTAGGATACCAGTTAACAGCGGTTTCTATGTCAGCGAAAAGTCCTGTGACAGTTACGGTCCTGGCATTGACAAGGAAAGTACTATTCTTCTGTACGTATACACTCTGGTTTATGGCATCATCGTAATAAGTAGAGTTTGAAAACAGTGTATAATTTCCAACGGGAGCGTCTGTTGCCAAAACAAAAGTGGGAAGAGGATAAACCGTTCCTTCGGAATTTGTTTGACTGTTTAAAAGGTAGGTGGTATTGCCGTTGGAATTCTTTATAGAGAAGGTTACATTTATACTGCTTAGACCAATTAAGCTGGCGTTTCTTGCTATGTAGTATATCGAACCCGTGTCTCCTTGCAGATAGGTGCTTGAAAGGGTTGAAGAAACTATTGAAAGTTTAGAATAGACTGAAAAGTTTTTGGTTAAATTACCTATATTTCCTATGTTATCCTCAGAGGATATTGTTATATTGTAAAAACCTCTAAGGCTTGTGTCACCTAGACTGCTCGGGTATGTAAAATTCCATTGGGAGAAGTTACCGTTTACGTATACTAAAGACATATTCGTTTGATTCGATGTTCCATCAGGTTTTGTGACAGTTATGTTAACCCATTTTAAACCAACGTTGGATCTGTCTGTTATGTTCGCGACAGCAATGACAGAGCTATTCTGTTCTGTTGAGTTCGGCGATACATCGAAATCAATTATAGGAGGTATGTAGGGATATAGGGTTACGTTTAATGTCATGTTGTCAGGATTAGAATTAGACTGGTTGGCATCTACGGTGAAAATAGAATTATAGATGGCCTGTGAAACGTTAGTTACATTATAAGTTACACTAAACGTGTAGTTTGAAATTCTGTTTATAGAGAAATTGGTCGTATCGACCTTTGTGTAATTTCCCTGCTCAGGAGATAATGTGAAATTTATTATATCGTTTCCCAAGTTTATTACCATTACTCCGCAGACGGTTCCTTCATTAGTGGTTTCGCTTTTAATGCATGATGTCGAATTCATTGTCCAGCTTCTGTTAGAAGGTACGCTTACGTTCAGAGTCAGATTCTTGTATCCATCGTTCTGTGCAGACACGTTTACAACACCGCTGTAATTACCCACAGCATAACTTAGTGGCACGCTCACGTTCACAGCCACAGAATAGTTACTACCCGCACTCAAGTTTGAAATGTTCACGGGATTAAAAATGACAGCAAAATCACTACAAACAGTTCCGGAATAACAGTTGAACGTAACATTCCTTGCAGCGTCGTTGCCAATAGACATCATAGTGAAATTGCCTATCTGAATATTCGTAGAATCATTAACAGTTCCTGATACAAAACTCTCGCTGACGTTTATGACAGGGTTAGAACTCACAGTCACATTCAGAACAGTCTTGTTTGTTCCCATTGTTCCGTCAGGATTGGTCCAGTTAGTGCTGACGTTTACATAATAATTTCCAGGGGCAGTTCCATTCAATATCGTTATATTAAAGTATTTCGTACAAGTTTGATACCTAGTTAAATTATTGCAATATTCTAACGTTGAATTCGATGAAAAATTAGGAGGCAACGCCAAACTTATGTTAACGTATCTTGCACTTCCGTTATTTATGTTCATGACAGTTGAATTAAAAATAAAACTTTCATTATCGAATTTGGTCACGTTGTGTGAATTATAAGTTGAAGGCGACAATGTTATGCTGACATTTGTTTTCGGAGCTAAACTTACGTTCAAAGTCAGGTTCTTGTATCCATCATTCTGTGCAGACACATTTACAACACCGCTGTAATTACCCACAGCATAACTTAGTGGCACGCTCACGTTCACAGCCACAGAATAGTTACTGCCCATGTTCAAGTTTGAAATGTTCACAGGATTAAAACTGACAGCAAAATCACTACAAACAGTTCCGGAATAACAGTTGAACGTAACATTCCTTGCAGCGTCGTTACCAATAGACAGCAAAGTGAAATTGAACACTTGTATGTTAATGCCGTCTCCAGTCTCACCGGTTAAAATATTTTCTAAAACATTAATTTTTGGATTTGAGTTCACAGTCACATTCAGAACAGTCTTGTTTGTTCCCATTGTTCCGTCAGGATTGGTCCAGTTAGTGCTGACGTTTACGTAATAGTTTCCAGGAACGGTCCCGTTGGGTACTGTGATACTAAAGGACTTGTTGCAGTATTTAGTCTTATTCACATTCCCGCAAAATTGTATGGTGCTGTTTGCGTTCCAACCACTTAAAAGTTCTAGACTTATGTTAGAATCATATGCGGTACCGTTCCCCACGTTAGAGACGTTGACAGTGGTTGCAAAGCTTTGGTTATCGTACAAAGTTATGTTTTCCAATGTAACATTTGAAGGTTGCAGTTCTATACTGACATTGGTTTTTGCAGCTTCTGTCGTGAAACCATCGTAGTTGTTGCCGGTATTATTGTTTTTAGTAGCATTGCAGGTTAGGTTAAAGTTTCCTTCTTGGCTAGGGGCGGTAAAGTTTATCGAATAGTTGCCGTTCGACATTTCGGTTTTATTAGTTACTTGGCTACTGTCATAACTACAGTTTATTGTGGCTCCGGAAATGTTACTATCCATCCTATAATTTTTAATATAGATGCTCGCAAAAACCGTCCTATCTACCAAGCCTGTGGGATTTGCTATGCTCACCGTGACATTCAGAACGTCTGTTACGTTAAAATTGTATGTGGTCGAGTTAAGATATTCCGAGTCATTATAGTATGTCGTAATGTTTATAGTCCATATGCCCGTATTACCGTCATTCGGTATCTGAAAACTATTAGCAAAAACTTTGTCATTGGACGCCCCGTCTCCATGGCTTCCATCGTCATACAATATTATGGTCTGGTCGTCACCAGCAGAACCGGTGCCCATGTCAATGGTCGCATTCATATACTTTGTAAGGTTGTATGGATCACCAGCAGAAGCATTTCCCATTATCAATATGGTTTCATTCCTGTTGTAAATGGTTTCGTTTGTCGATGGTTCAGTTTTTACGTACCACACTTCAGGCAGGTATTGAGTGATTGCTATAGGTGTGGTAAATCTCTCTCTTATGTTCTCAAATTCACTGTTTCCAGAAGTTCCGCCTGATCCAAAGTAAACTATAGAACTTTGCTCTATGGAAGATCCAGAATTTAGCGTCGTGTTGTTTAGCTGTATTCCTATTCTTCCATAATCTGCACTGTTTGTGGCAAAATAATTAGAGGTCCCGCTCTGGTTGAGATTTATTATGCCTGCTATTTCGTTAGCGCTAATGCTGTTGGCTAAAGCCCACGAAAAAGGATTTGTGGCGTTTGAAAACTGGCTCATACCACCTAAGATAGCAGATAAAAAGGTTCTGTTCGTATCAAGAGTCAAAGCACCGGCAGGCGTAGAATTTCTTGATATTGTATAGCTTGCATTGTTAGAAAATTTTTGCCAGATTTTAATAAAAGTGCCGTACTGTTGGTCTCCTGCCCTGTTGTAAATGTAATACCTCTTGATTATTTTTCCTTCATTTGTTTTTTTGCTGGTATTTCCAAATACAATTTCGTTTCCCCTCTGTTCTATTATGAGTCTTATGGTGCCGTTTATGAAAGTAGCATTGTTCCTTAGGTCAAAAGTGAAGTTATTTGTTCCATTAGAATACTCAATGTATTCTGCGGTTCTATTGTCTTTGTTGGTCGCATCATCATAGATAATCCAGTTTATACCTTCAACATAATACAAACCAGAAGTGTTTTCTCCCCTGTTCGTGTCTATGCTTATTTTCAAGAATGAGTTGTTGATATCAACCATTTCTCCGTTCCAATTATAATTTACATAAACAGGATAGTTCGGATTCTCCTTTGCCCCGTTTTCTATGGAGTCGTAATAAACATAAAAAGTCCTGTTGGCATTGGCATTGGTAGTGCCGTTCATCATAAATACTAGGGTACCTGCTGCGTTGTCTGTTGCATTAAAGTCTTCATCAGGCTCGAATTGGTTTGGAACCTCATATAGCCTTGTTCCCGTAGAAGAGTATTCAAAAACTCTGGTGGAATTCATGTCAAATGTTCCTGAAGGTAACAATTCTGTGAAGTTAATACGCTGTTCCACGGGCCAATCAGATATGTTGTTGTATTGCGCGCTGTATGGCGTGAAGTTAATTTCTAGCCTAGTTCTGTAATGCCAGGATATGTTCCACCATTCGGCGTTCTGCGGAGTTCCAAAACCAACAAACATTCCTGTGGATATGCTGATTAGATAAATCGAGATAAAAGAGATAAATAAAACTAGCAAAATTTTCCTCTTTTCCATAATTATTATTAAACAACCGTATATAATAATAATCGGATACGCCAGAGACTAGATTGACATAAGAAAAAAGCAAAATTCTACATTCTAATTACTCATTTAGAAATTTTATGGATGTATTAGGAATAGACTTTCAAAAGGAATGCATAAAGAAATTTGGAGATGAATATGAAGATGTCAGCCTTGGAAAAAAATTCGAGTTGCTGAACGAACTTATATTGAATTTCAAAAAAATAATGATACTATTAAATCATGGGATAATGTTTTTTTCATGAAATTCCTTTATGAGACTTTCCCACAGCTTAAATCTTCTGGATTAGTTGCAGAAAGAAATGGTTTGAGTAAGGAAGAAATCTCAATATTATTTCATAAGATTAAAGAAGGCAAATTATCTGAAGAAGATGCTGTAAAGACTTTGGAGGATGAATCTACAGAACCTATACTTTTGAAGATTTTGAATAAAATAGGTATAAAGAATATACCAATTCATGAGAATGATATCATTTCACTATTTTCAAAACTGCATAAAGATTTAGGATTTCCCCAAATTATAGAAGTTCAACCACTTTTTCCGGATGTTTTAGTCGAAGATGCTAAAGGAAATGAAAAAAGAATTGAACTTGAACTTTACGCTTCTGGTTTCGATCACGACCCTAAAGGTTGTGATTTTATAGTTTGCTGGGAAAATGACTTAGCGAAGAATCTTCAAAAAATCTTCCAGAAATAATTTCTTTAAAGACTTTTATACTAAAAAATTACTTATAATCAATACCTATCGATGACACATCAATAAAGAGTAACAGTCCCTCAATGCAAACAAATAAATTTCAGTTCTGTGCATATTTTATATAGAGCGGTAAAAATAGTCAGGATTCAGTGAAAAAAGTCAAGTTGTACATGGCGTGAGTACGAATAACGCAGTTTACAGCATACCGGTGTAATCGTTTGAGAAAGCTGGCTAATTCTAAGCCACTGGGAAATCTCTGTGAAATCCCTGTGGAAACTACGTAGATTCGGTTTATATTTTCTGATCTTCAAATTCTAAGAAGTGAAAATAATTAACGATTTTTAATATATTTTTTAAATTCTTTTATTATTTTAGTTTGTTCGCTTTCCCAATTTTCAATTAATTTTAGCAATTTTACTGGTTCTATTACTTTATATATTATAACCTTTTTGTCTATTTTTTCTATTATACCTTTTTCTACAAGTTTCTCTAAAAGGGGATAAAGCTGAGTTCTTGTAATTTTGGTTTCCTTAGCTAACTCGCTTACCTTAGCTTGCTTCTTATTTAAGAGTTTTAAACAGACTTCAGCCTCTAAGTTAGTTAGACCAATGAGAGCCAAGCCTTCCTTTATTTTATCCATAACAATCATGATTATAAAAGAAATAAATACTTATATTAATTTATAAAGGTTTCTTATAAAATTAAACGCTAGTTATCTCAAATATACAACTTTCGTTGATATTGTTTTTGCATTTCATTTCTTTTCCTGAAAACTTGTAAAAGTTATAATTTAAAGCTTTTGATACTAGCCCAGAAATAAAACCTATTAAAAAATAACATTTGACTTTTGAAGCCTTGTTTTTTTCACAGAAAGCACAATTCTTTATCTTTATTAGAATTTTATTCTTTTTTATTGTCACATCTTCAATATTGCTTATTGATAGTTTTTTCAAATTATCTTTTAGCATTTTTTTAACTTCTTCCAAGCGTTCATACTTCTTTTTAACTCCTTTCAAATGTTCATAGCCGGCAAACTTCCCAGAGAAATAAAGAATATCGTCTGCATTTACCTGGGTTTCTATTACAGCATTATTTAATATTTTGAAAACATCGCTGTTCATAACAGAATTAATAGTAAATAATACTATTTATATTTTTGTATTATACAAGGTTACAAAAATAGAATATTTAAGTACTAACTATTTGTAATATTAAATATTACAAAACATGACTTTGAAAGCGTTATCGTTAACTACAGCAGTGTTTTTATTAGTTAATATTATATCTGTATACGCTTTAAATTATACAAGTAATTCCACCAACTCGACTCTAGCAGGAACTCCAGTAATGCATAGCTTATATTGGCAAGACAGTATAGGTTTATCAGGTTATATATTTAGTTTCGACGACTGTACAAACTCTCTCGAAAATGATTCTTGGAATGATATGACGGGAAATGGAAATTGGTCTAATATCACTAAAATAATAGATTCTACTATTGGATGCGATGTTAAGTGGTGTGTTTATGCCAATGATTCTTCTAACAACTGGAATGGAACATCTTGTCAGAATCCGTTCAGTTATATAATAACAAATCAACCTCCAAATATTTACTTTATAGAATCGATTCCTACTCAGGACCCAACAGGAAGTTCAACCACTACTGTTACTTTTATCGTTTCAGTTAGTGATATTAACGGTTATTCTGATATTTTGTCTGTAAGTGCAGAGTTCAATAAGACTGGAGAGGTAACTAGAAGTGGAGATTGTGACGAAGATAATGTGATAAATTCTACTGCAAGGAATTATTCATGCTCGTTTGATATGTGGTATTATGATGCTAATGGAATTTGGAGTGTAATGGTATATGCAGAAGATACTTCTTCTGAAAACGATACTGAATGGTCGAGTTTTACATACAACCTTTTAACTTCATGGGTAATGAATGTAAATTCTCTAAATTTTGGAAGTATCTATCATGGTGAAAATTATATTGGTGCAACAGAAAATCCTATGATATTGGCAAATACCGGCAATGATGATTTTTCTGGAAAAATAAATGTTACTGCTTTAGACTTGAGGGGTGTAACAAATTCTTCAGAATATATACCGGCTGAAAGTTTCTCGGTAAGCATTGATAATGATGCAAACGGTGACATACTACAAAACAATACAGCAGTAAATGTAACAGGAACGTCTTTGAACAGAAGTGCGTTGTCAACAGAAGAATTGTATTTTTACATATTGAATGTGCCCCTTGATTTGTCATTTCAGGTTTATAACACAACAGTACTTGACGAGTGGACAATATCAACTTAAATGATTTTTATGATTAAAAAATTAATGCTCAAAGTTGCATGCGTGTTTGTAAAAAATACATATTAGATTTAGCATGCAACATGAAAATAAAAAGGAGGAAAAAACATGAAATCAATAAAAATAGGAATAAGCTTAATAGCAGTGATTGTTTCAGTGGCTATGCTATATTTTAATATCCCAGTTTTTGGAGACTCTTCAGACACGACAATTGTTTCAGCAACACTGACTCCCAGAGCGCCAGACGTCTATGCATTATCAACAATTTCAGCACAAGATCCGACTGGAGGAACAACAAAAACTGTTGTTTTCAACTGTAGCGTGCAAGATCTAGACGGAATCTCTGATGTGTCAGTAGTTAATGCAACGTTCTATAAAACAGGAGAAACTAACAGAACTGATTCAACTTGTTCAGCAGTAGAAACTGTAAATACAACTGCAAAAATATACGAATGCAGTATAGATATGCAGTTCTATGATGCAACAGGAGAATGGAATTATCAATGCTATGCACGAGACACAAGTGGTTTAAGCGATACTATGTCTTCTACGTTTACTTACAATAGTCTGGAATCATGGACAATGACACCAACGTCAATAGGTTTCGGAGCAATTTACTTAGGTGGAACTGATATTGGTGCAACAGACGATCCAATAACATTAACAAACAAGGGAAATTATGACTTGTCTGGAGAAATAAAAGTCACAGCTTTGGATTTGACAGGTGCAACAAATTCTTCAGAATACATACCAGCAGGCAATTTCAGTGTAAACATAGCAGATGCTCAAGGCGGAGATGTTTTAATCAACAACACAGCGAAGACAGTGACAGGAACGTCTTTAATCAAAGGTGAATCTTCAACAGAAGCGTTGTATTTTTACTTAGAAGAAGTTCCATCAAGTGGTTTGTCATACCAGGTTTATAACACAGTAGGACTTGGTCAATGGACAATAACAACAGCTTAGTAAGCGGATAACAGGAAGATAATATGAAATTGATGGTAGTAACGATATTGATAATCAGCATAATCTTATGTAGCTATGCTTATGCGCTAGGCATAGCTACCGACTATGGCTCAGAAGTAGTAAACGTACCATTAAATCAAAAAACAGCTTTTTTTAGCTTCAGACTTCAGAATATGGAGGATGAAGAAGCAACAGTTATGATAGACGTGAACAGCGAAAAAAACATAACAAAATTATTAAATGAAAGCAAATATACATTAGCGCCAATGACAAGGGGGTCAGAATTTCTAATCGAACTTACAACACCAGAAGATGCAAAAGAAGGGGATGTCTACAACGTAACAATAAGCATAAAACAAATAAGCAAACAGGAAGGTCAAGTTAAAGTTGGGCAAGGCATGGGAAAAAAATTTCAGGTAAAAATAGAAGGCAATGAAAGCCCATTTTATAGCCCGCTTAAAAGAGTCGAAAGCAGGAAGATAATCAATGAAACTGAAAACTCTAGCTCGCCGACTTCATTTGCAATTGTTAAAGAAAACAATGTTGACTTTTCAATCATATTTGCTGTATTAATTATTTTGGCAGTATTAATTGCCGTCTATTTGTACAGGCGCAGATCGATGTAAAAATAGTGGAATTATGAAAAAAATAACTTTTATTTTAGCCATTTTTATAGAATTAGCGCTACTAAATCTCGTCTCAGCGGAAAACAATTCTGGTCTTAGCATAGCTACGATGTTATTACATGAATCTGCGAAAGGCTTTTATACCAATAATACTATTTCAACCGTAGCAAATGCAACAACAATAATAAATGCAACAACAACTTCAAATACCGTTATAATTTTGCAAGTAATCACTACAAGCAATGTAACAAACTCTTCGATTATTATAATAGACTATAATTCAACACCACCCAATACAACAAGCATAGGAATATTGGGATTAAATAAGTTCTTTGACATAAACGTTGGTTCTGGTCTCAGCTCTAGTTTGGGTTGGGCTATAATAAACATCACTTATACAGATTCTGAAGTTACCGCTGCTGGTTTGGATGAGAACTCATTGAGATTGTATCATTATAATACATCTTCAGGTTCATGGGAAGAAGTTTCCCCCGGCGGTGTAAATAATGTTAGCAACTATGTTTGGGGAAACCTGACAAGTTTTAGCTCTTTTGGGCTAGGTGGATTAAAAACAAATGGCCAATCTTGTACTGCTAATGCGAACTGTTCTTCTGGACATTGTGTTCATAATGTTTGTAGAGTTTCATTGCCTTATTGCGGAGATGGATACTGTGACATTGGAGAAAGCAATGCAAACTGTCCTTCAGACTGTGGCGTAACTGGAGGGGGCGTGTTTGCAACTGGTGGATGCACTTATAATTGGACGTGTACAGAATGGTCAGAATGTATTGATGGTGTTCAAACTAGGACTTGTACTAATTTAGGTAGCTGTTTTGACAATAAAGGAAAACCAATTGAGTCACAGTCATGTACCGTAAACCTCACGGCTCCTAAAAATATAACTCCGCCAACAGTTCCAACTAAAACTCCAGAAGAACCCAAAGCACCTGCAAAAACCCCAACACCATCAACAACGACACCGTTGGGTTTAGGAGTAGGATTAATAGCAGTAATAGCAATTTCAATCGTTATAACAGCTATAATTCTTAAGAAAAGAAGGCAAAATAAAAGGTTGATATCATGAATGATGTAATTTTACTAAGCTTGGGTTTAACTGCCATTTTTGCGTCAATTTTTTATTTTATTTTAAGAAGAATAAACAAAAGACTTAGGAAGTATGTTCTAAGGTTTGAACAAATAAAACACAAATTTGAGTGATTTCATGGAAAAGATAGATAAGATCGCTATAACTTCTCTTGCATTTATCATCATAATTTTTTCAATGATAATAATGGTGATTTCTCTTAAGAGAGGCGAATCCTCAACAACGCCTCTAAATTTTGGGGCGGCTTTGATGTTTTTAATAGTTTTTTGGTTGGCCATATCCTTCATTCTTCTAAGAAAAGAAAAGTATCGCCCTTATGAATGGTACCCTCCAAACAGCATTTGCTTGTTATCGAAATCGTTTTAACTTATTTATTAATAACAAGAAGTTACTAAAATAAATAAAGCCTTCTTAATAATATAAAATAATGAAATACATACCTTTGGGGTTCGTTAAAGGAAGCGTTGAGATAGGAACTCATATTGTTATGCTTTATGAAAACGAGAAAGAACTTTTAGAAGTCTTTCCTCCTTTCTTTGCAGCAGGTTTATTAAACAATGAATTATGTATTGTCGTTTATCCTAATTTAAGGCTTAAACAAGAACTTCATGAAAAGCTAGCAAAACTTGTTGATATTGACTTTTATATTAAGAAGAAAAAAATTGAATTTGTGTATTACAAAAATTTCTATTTTAGAAACCGCATCTTTATTAAAGAAAGGATATACTGGCTTGTTGATAAAAAAATCAAACAAGTTGGCTTTAAAGATTTTGACGGAGTGAGGGCAGCATCGGACATGTCGTGGGTTAACGGCAAGTTTTTCAAAAAAGTACTGGTTTATGAAAAAGGCCTCACAAAGAAATACAAAAAATCATCTATTCTTTTTATATGTGCTTACCCGATAAACAAACTTACAATTCCAGAGCTTGTTGATGTTTTACAATCACATATGTTAATTCTATACAAGAAAGATAGGAAATGGTGTTTGTCCGAAACACTGGAAAGAAGGATATTAATGGAAGAGATTCAAAACCTTGAAAAGTTCACCAAACTTGCAGTTGGCAGAGAACTGAAAATGATAAAATTAAAGGAAAAGGTAGAGAAACTTGAAAAACAGTTGAAAGAATCAAAAATTAGTTAAATAAATGTAGTCAGATATTTGTTTTCCTTAGATATGTCTTTAGGTTCTAAGCTTTTGATAAGCATATTTTCATATCTTATAATCTTAACCTCTTTTCTAATTCTTTTAAAAGAGAGAAGTAAGTTTTACATTACTTAACTTATGATTGGTATCATCCAAATAAGGCTTGTTTTTAATATCAAACGATTATAAAATATATTTAATGAATAAAATAGTTTTTAATAAAATTTTGTTATTTGCAGCTTTAATCTGTCTAGTTAATGTCATTGTGTTTTTCTTTGTGCCCAGCTCTTATTACACGTTCAACCTTTCTTTGTCTTTAACTGAACCTTGGAGGTTTTTCACGTTTCAATTTTTTCACGTTGACGTTTTTCATTTATTAGAAAATATGGCAGGCTTAATATTCGTCGCTTTTATTGCCATCGAATTAGATGTTGATTTTAAGAGCTTTTTGTCTGTGTATCTGTTATCTGTATTTGTAGTCTTTTTGCCCGTTATACTTGTTTTTCCGCTTGCCACTGTGGCGGGCAATTCGACTGGAATTTATGGAATACTGGCCTTGTGTTTGATAAAGTCAAGAAAGCTCATTTCATCAAAAATAACAATGCCTTTATTAACAGCTTTAATATTCTCCTTCTCTATTTTAAACTTTATTCTTTGTGGAATGTGTTTTTTGACTTATTTCAAAGGCGAGTTTTTTCATTTTGCAGGCTTTACCGTCGGTATTCTGGCAAACTTTTTGCCAACTCCAAAGCCAAAACATATATTAAGAATATAAATACAAATACACAATCTTTATTTGTAATAATAAGTATTACATATAAAGAGGTTTTAAATGACAGACATTTTTAAGGACATAAACATCAATGAGCAATTTTCAATATTGGCAATAACTCCCATAATAAAGCTTCAAGAAAGGATAAACAACATAATAAAAAAATTTTCAGAGAGTGGTTTAAGTGGCATTTATGTCAGCTTCTCAAAGCCGTATGAGACTTTGAAAAACGTCTTTAGTCAAAACAACATTAACATAGAAAAAATATTTTTTATAGACTGTATATCGAGATCAACCGAAGGCCGTGAAAAAAAGAACAATGTTTTTTACATAAGCAATGCGGGAGACTTGGACGACCTTGGAATAAGCATTACTGAGATTTTGGAAAATAACAAGATAAATTTCTTGCTTATTGACTCTTTAGAAACACTGCTTATTTACAATAAAATAAATACAGTTGCTATTTTTACTCAATCTTTGGTAAGAAAATCCGTGAAGTTCAAACTAAAAACAATAATTCTAACGTCAGATGGTGATAAAAAGCTAGCAGACGAGATAGCCATGTTCTTTGATAAGATAATTGAGGCGAGTTAATGATCATGAATATTCATAAAGCAGAAAGTTTCAAAGAATTTGAAGAAAAATTCAAATTCTTGTTTGATAATGCCGCAGATCCGATATTTATTCTTGATAATAAAGGTAGATTTATTCAAATAAATAAAAAAGTAAAAGAAATATTAGGATACAGAGAAAAAGATTTGATTGGGAAGAAATTCATAGAAATGAATATTCTAACAAAGAAAAGCAAGTTAATAGCACTTAAGAATTTTATAAAAAGAATGGCTGGCTTTGAAATAAAGCTTTATGAAATCGAAATAATAAAGAAAAATGGGGATATCGTTATAGGAGAAATAAATGCTTCTGCCATAAAAGAAAATGGTAAAACCATAGGTGATATGGTAATATGTAGGGATGTAACAGAAAAAAGGAAAACAGAGGAACAAATCAAAGAAAGCGAGAAAAAATATAAGATATTATATGAATCATCAAATGATGCAATTATGACTTTAGAGCCGCCAAGCTGGAAATTTACATCTGGAAATCCTGCAACTGTAAATATGTTTAATACAAAAGATGAAAAAGAATTCACTTCTTTAGGGCCATGGGAATTATCTCCTGAAAAACAGCCAAATGGGCAGCTTTCTTCTGAAAAAGCAAAGAAAATGATTGAGAAAGCAATGAAAAAAGGAAGCAATTTCTTTGAATGGACTCATAAAAGATACAAAGGAGAAGATTTTCCAGCTACTGTTTTGTTGAGCAGAATCGAATTAAAAGGGAGGAAACTCTTGCAGGCAACTGTTAGGGATATAAGCAAAGAGAAAAAAACGCAGGAAGAAATTGAAAAATCAGAAAAGAAATTTAAGGATATTATCACAACTATTCCTGACTGGGTATGGGAATTAAATGAAAGGGGGCAGTATACTTTTGTTGGCCAGCAAATAAAAAAAATCCTTGGTTACAAGTCAGAAGAAATTTTGGGTAAAACACCGTTTGATTTAATGCCAAAAGACGAGATAAAAAAAATAGCTAAAGTTTTTGAAAAAACTGTGAAAAATAAGAAGTCATTTTCTAATCTTGAGAACTGGAATGTTCATAAAAACGGTACTAAGGTCTTATTAGAAACTAGTGGAGTTCCCATATTAGACAAAAAAGGAAATTTAATCGGTTACAGAGGAATAGATAGAGACATTACTGAACGAAAGATAGCAGAGCAAAAAATAAAAGAAAGTGAAGAAAAATATCGTGCCCTCATAAGTAATATTCCTGCTATTGTTATGAATGTTGATCAAAATGGTAAAATCATGTTTATTAATTATACACTACCAGGGTTTACAATAGAAAAAACAATAGGCAAAACTATCTATGATTTCATACCACCTGAATATCATGACAAGGCAAAGGAAACTATTAAACAAGTTTTTAAAACTGGAAAAGCTAGTATTTATGAAATTATTGGTGCAGGACCCAAAGGTGACATGAAATATTATTCAACTGTTGTAGGTCCTATCGAACAAGGAAAAAAGGTTGTTTCTGTGGTTTTGATTTCTTCAGATATCACCGAACGTAAGAAAGCTGAAGAAGAATTAAAAATAAGTGAGGCACGTTATCGTTCTTATATCGAAGCAACAAAACAGCTGGGGTGGACTACAGATGCTAAAGGATTGGTTATTGAAGATATACCTACATGGAGAGCCTATACTGGTCAGAGTTTTGAACAGATTAAAAATTGGGGCTGGGTTAAAGCAGTTCATCCAGATGATGCTAAACACACTGCAGAAGTATGGGAGAAGGCAATTAAAACAAAAAGTACCTATGAAACTGAATACCGTGTACGTGGGAAAGATGGAAAATACAAATGGTTTTTAGCAAGAGGAGTTCCTGTGCTTAAAGAAAACGGGAGTATTCGTGAATGGGTTGGCACTTGTATTGATATCACAGAATTGAAGAAAGCGCAGGAAGAGCTAAAAGAAAGTGAAGAAAAATATAACATCTTTTTCAATAATGCAAGCGATGCCATTACTGTTATTAGTCCTGATACAAGGAAGTTTATAGATGCCAACAATAGTGCTGAAAAACTTACAGGATATTCGAAGAAAGAGTTGCTTTCCATGACTTTTGATTTTATTCATCCAAAAGATAAAATCGAAGAAATTGTGGCATCTATAAGAAAAACATTAGAGACCGGTAGCATAGCATTTCTTGAGACAGATGTTCTTACGAAAGATAACAAAATAGTGCCGGTGATTCTCAGCGGTTCTAAAATTAAAGTTGGTAATAAAATGTTTTTGATGGGCATATTCAAAGACATTACTGAAAGAAAAAAAACGGAGGAAGAACTAAGGAACACAAAGAATTACCTTGACAATCTTTTGAATTATGCCAATGCGCCAATCATAGTCTGGGACAATGAAAAAAGGATCACCTTATTCAATAATGCATTCGAGGCCTTTACGGGGCACAAAAAGGAATTTATGCTGGGAAGAAACATGGATATCTTGTTTCCACCCTTACAAAAAGAAAAGATTCTGCATATTATAGAAGACGCTACTAAAGGTGATAAGTGGAAATCAATTGAAATACCCATTCTATGTAATGACAAAAAAACTAAATTCGCACTTTGGAACTCAACAAATATAACAGACAAAGAAGGCAAAACAGTAGCTACAATAGCTCAGGGGCAAGACATAACAGAACGCAAGTATGTAGAGGAAGAACTAAGAAAAATGAAAGATGTCCTCCAGTCAAAAGTTGAGGAATTAGAAAGATTCAATAGGTTAGCAGTGGGTAGAGAGTTGAAAATGGTCGAACTGAAAAATAGGATAAAAGAGTTAGAAAAATCAAATAAAACGTAAAAAGGAGCTTCAGATGCTAATTAAAAGAAGTATTAGAAATGATATACTTATTTTTTTATTAGGAATAGTTTTAATTTTAATAATTATCACTGCCTCTTTAGAGATAAATTCAATCATAACTATAGGAAATTATGCTCAAAAAATAACTACTGTTTCTCTGAATAATCAGACAGAAAAATTTCTAGTCCAGCTTGCAGTTTTAACAGCTGAAAAAAATGATATTATTCTAGAAGCAGTTCGTAAAGATGCAGGTAATGTCGCAGAATACGTCAAGAATATATTTGATAATACTCAGGCATTTGCAAGTGACGCCCACTGGAAATTTGACGAGAATGTGTTTATCGGGAATGATGGACAACATCTGAACGGTCCTGTCGATGTGTCTTCGGTATTTATACCCAATTACGTCAAGATTGATGACGATATAAAAAAGGAGATTGAAATGGGCACTTACTTGGATTACATGTCCTCCGCGCTTCTTGAAAACGAGTCGAACATGTTCGCGGTATATTTTATAGGTCTTCATGGAGAACTGATATACTATCCAAATAAGGATATCGGGAATAATGTCCCTCCGGACATTGACTTTACCAAAGAGATTTTTTTCACTGTTGCCAATCCAGAGAACGATTCAGAACGAAAAGTTGTATGGACGCCTTTGTACGATGACCTTGCCGGACAAGGTCTTATGATTACAGCCTCAGCACCGATTTATACCAAGAAAGGGTTTTTTGGGGTCTTGAGCATTGATGTTACTTTGAATACGATCAGTAGCAATATTGAGAAATACAACCCGATAGAAAATTCTTATTCATTCCTTATTGACAAAAAAGGGCGTGCCATTGCACTGCCTGACAAAGCGTATAATGACATTTTGGGTAGAGCGCAAAAGTCAGGGGAGTATGGAATAGACCTTGTCAACATCACCAATGAATTCTCCATCATCATAAACAAAATGAAGGAAGGTTCCACAGGTTTTCAGAGCATAACTATAAATAATAAAGAACTCTACGTTGCTTACGCTCCTTTAGAGGGCACAGGATTCAGCTTAGGTATTGCTGTAGAGAAAGCAATTATGCTGAAAGCTGTCAGCGACTTACAAAAAGAAATGGAAAACTCAACACAAAAGATGATTTACTCTAATACTTTACCTACCGGTTTGCTGATTCTGGCTATTGTATGGATTATCGGCCTTCTCTTTATTCAACGAATAATCAAACCCATAAAAGATTTAACAAAAACTGCCGAAGAAATATCTAAAGGTAATCTTAATGTAAAAGTAGATGTAAAAACTAGAAATGAAATAGGGCAACTTGCTTCTTCATTTAATAAAATGACTAAAGATTTGAAAAGATCAAAGAAAGAGTTGGAAAATTATACAAAAGAATTGGAGGAAAAAGTAAAAAAAAGGACAAACCAATTAGATAAAAAAATCAAAGAGTCTGAAGAGACAAGGATTGCAACATTAAACATTCTTGAAGACGTGGATGAAACAAGAAGAAAACTAGATAAAACTTACAAGGAATTAAAGAAGCTGGATAAGATGAAAGCAGAGTTCATGAATATAGCTGCTCATGAACTAAAAACGCCGTTGGTTCCAATAATAGGATATCTGGACATGATAATAAGAGGTGAAATGGGAAAGATTAATCCCAAGGAAAAAGAGAGCTTGGCTATTGCTCTAAGAAGTGCTCAAAGGCTCCAAAAATTAGTTAGTGATATTCTTGATATATCAAAATTAGAAACAGCAGCCATGAAATTTTATATTGATGACATAAGCTTAACTGCCCTTATCAGTAATCTAGTTGAAAACATGATGCCATTTGCGAATGAAAAGAAAATAAAGTTAACATCCAAAATAGATAAGAATTTACCTCTTATCAAAGGTGATATCAGCAGAGTTACAGAAGTTTTTGAAAATCTAATAAATAATGCGATTAAATTTACAGAAAAAGGTGAAGTTTTTATTGAATCAAAAATAGAAAGTAAAAATATCATTATTTCTGTAAAGGATAGTGGTATAGGCATAAATAAAGAGTTTATCAAGAAAAAATTGTTCAAAAAATTCCAGCAAGAAGATAGCACAGAGAGAAGAAAATATGGTGGCACAGGTTTGGGTTTAGCTATATGTAAAGCTATAGTAGAAAGACATAAAGGTAGAATATGGGTAGAAAGTGAAATAGGAAAAGGCTCAACTTTTTACGTTTCATTGCCTATAAAAAAATGATTACTTGAGAATGCTGTTCACTTTTCTTACCAAATCATCCGGTAAAAATGGCTTTGTTATGTAGTCTGACACACCGCTTTTTAATAATGTCTTCTTTCTTTCAGGAGAAACTTCTATGATGCTTAGAAATGCTATTTTCGTTTTCTTGTCTTTTTTTCTTATCTTCTGATAGACGTCCCATCCGCTCATGTCCGGCATCATTATATCCAATAAGACGAGATCCGGCTTTTTCTCCTTTATTTTTTTAAGGCACTCCTTTCCACTTAAAGCTGTTACAACTTTATGCCCTTTCTTTTCTAAAATCATTTTAACTAAAGTTAGCGTGTCAGGCTCATTATCAACAGTCATTATTAATGCCATTTATTTCTCCTCCCTTTCTGCACTCAACCAAGGTTCATCAGGATAAATTTTAATGCCTTTATCGGTTATCTTGTAAAGGAATATGTTCTTGGTATGTTCTACACCTCTCATTTTTCTTATTGCTATTCCTTGATGAAAAACTGCCTCTTGCTTTACATTATATAAGGTAATTACCCCGTCTACAACAAATTCTTCAAATCCGTACCAACTCAAATCAAAGGTGTTTTCTCTGACTTCGCATGTTAACAAGGCAGTACAGTCATTCTTACTTAATATCTGGTTTAATGACAGCAAAGCTTTTCTTCTTTCTTCATCTGTTTGGAACAACATCAATAGCAAGTTTATAGAATCTATCACAACCCTTTTTGCTTTGGTCTTTTTTATTACTTCTTCAATTTCAGCAATAAAGTCTTCTATCTTTGCTCTGGTCTTATCCTTATAATACATCACTTCAGCCATCGGGCCACCGATTATATTAAAATCATTTCCTAGGCCTTCAAGGTCCATTCCAACAGGCTTCATGTCCTCTAAAATCTTTTTCTTGTCTTGCTCCAACGTTATAAACACTCCAGGCTCGTTGAATTTTTTAATACCGTTATAAATAAATTGCATGCCTAGCGTAGTCTTTCCTGTTCCTGACGATCCAGAAATAAGAATGATTCTGCCTTTTGGTATGCCACCGTTTAGCATGTTATCCAATTCTTCTATACCGGTACTAACGCTAGACATTGTATCATCTGTAATATCTAATATTACATTTTTAATCATTTATATATAAAACTACCTTATTTTTTAATCATCAATACTCGCCGATACCCTGCCAATACTCAAGAAAAGTTATAGTATTAAATTAATCAGAACAACTGTTATTTTATGGTAAAGGTATGTCCTAGCGATTTGTGCAAGCATGAGAACCTTGACAAAAATAATTACTGCGAAAAGTGTGGTATTGATCTCAGCCAAGACAAAACGGAAGTCAAAGGCAGAGACGAACTATTTAGACTTTTCAAGAGCATTGACTCACCAAAGACATTTACAGGAGAGCAGAAGAAAATGTTCGAAAACCTTAGCAGGGAAGACTTCGACTGGGCCATCGAGAAGAACGTCGGTAAGATTTACATGCTGCTGATAAACGCATATGCTGACAATCTGAAGGAAATCAATAAACTAGAAAGCAATGCAAAAGAAGCAAAAGTAACCGACATAGAGAAGGAGAAGCTGAAAGTTCTAAAGAAAAACGCATTAAAGATAGTTTGATGCAATCATTCCTCTAACAAAAGCTTTCTGTCTTTTAGAAAGTCAAATGAGAGGTCTTCTTTGAAATAAGAGGAGGCTATTGAATATTCGCCCGCTGTTATCAAAAAGAAGCCAAAGGTTAGCAGAGGATATATTATTGCACCAGAGTTTAAAATGAGGCTGATATCCAAGGAACTTAAAATCACTGAAACACCCAACGAAAGGAAAGACATTTTTCTTTCAATGCTATCTAAAAATAGAAAACTTAAGCTAAAAACAGACGTAATTAATAGACCCCCTATATAGACCAGAAATTCGTTTATTCTGCTGCCGCATATCAATTCGGTGTGGGGTCCGTTGAAGCTGTTATCGAACAGTACGGCTTTTTCACTTTCACAGCCCAGGCAAACACCCAAGATGACATGGCTAATTTCATGGATAGCTATCAAAGCAAAGAATAGCATTATGTTTACTAACACTATGTTTAGAATCATCCTCTTCAGAGAACTCATTATTATCAATTAAATACGAAAATTTAAATGCTTCATCTAAATTTTGTTTTCCGCTATTATCTTTTGCATACTTTCATTTACGCTCTGCATTTTGGTAATGGTTTCGTTTATTTTTTCAACCAGTCTTTTTCTTTCGTTCTCTAATAATATCTTATTCTTACCATAAACGTCCCTAGAGATGCCACCGGAAGAAAAACTGCTTTTACTATCCTTTATCTGATTCATCACGTCTTCGTATTCCTCTTGGAAAAGCTTTGTTTGAAAGGAAAGGCCAACTATTTCTTTCAATCCGTCTTCTATTTCATTCAGTTTTATGTTTTTTATTATTCCCACTTTAACTACCTTGTTGTAAGTTTTCTACGGGTGCAGGCTGAGCCTGAGCAACTGCGGCAGGTTTGGTCTTTCTCTTCTTTCTTTTCGCTTTCTTAGCCTTCCTCTTCTTAGGCTTGCTCTTCTTCATCTTACCCTTAATCTCGCTGATTCTATCCCTCTTCTTTTCTTCGGTCACTACTTTTTGAGATTCGATCTCTTTGTTTATCTTGTTGATCAATGAGGTTGTAATTTCAATCGAATCATTAATTTTTTTGATCATCTTGGCACTCTCTTTCTTCATTCTGTCCTCGTTGTATGTGAACAAGTCCTTTGATATTTTGCCTTTTCCAAAGTCTGCAGAATTTTTTTCTATAGCAACAAGCATTTCGTCCAGTTCTCTTTGCAATATGCTTATGTCAGAACAGATTTCATAAAATTTTTTGGTGTTTTCCTGTATTTCTCCCAAATCGATTATCTTTGCCATAAAAATATTTCTCCCTAATTCGTTATTAAAGATTTGCTTATATTTTCATCCTTTTAATATCGTTTAAAATTTTGATCTTGCCCATGTCTTTCTTGTCTACAGTCTTGGATTTCTTCTTGACTTCTTTTGACTTTGTTTTCTTTGCATGGTTGACCTTCTTCGGTTTTTCAGTGTTCTTAACTTCCTTTTTGATAGGAGTTTTCTCAACTTTAACCTTTTCTTTAGGGTGTTCTATAATTTCTTGCTTTTCAGGTTCTTTCTTTTCTTCCTCCTTGGGTTTGACTTCTTCAGTTTTTTTCTCTTCTGGTTTTGGCTCTTCCTTCTTCTTTTCAAAAAGTTCCTTTACTTCCTCCATCTTCTTTTTTGCTTCCTCGCCCTCTTCTTTAGCCTCCTCCTTCTTTTTCTCGTTTTCAACTTTAACCTCCTCGGCTTTCTCCTCTTTTTTAACTTCCTCTGTTTTCGTTTGCTCTTCTCTGCTTTCGGTTTGTTCAATTGCTTGCTCTGAGGGCTTCTCTTTGCCAGACGACTTTGTCATTCTTTCAACCTTTTTCCATTCCTTTTCCAGCTGCTTATCAATCTCTTCCATTCTTTTCTGATTACCTCCCTTGAAGCTCATGTATTCTGATTTGTCAATTTTCTTGTTCTCATACTGTTCCTGCAAAGAGCTGAGTAGTAGCAGGATGTCCTCCCTCTCTCTTCTCAAATCAATTATTTCCTGAGGCAGTTTAACATCCACCAAGGGCAGAACCTTATTTATACTCTCTATCTGTTTCTTGATTAACATCATATCTTCTCTGAATACGTCTAAATCTTTTTTGCTAACATATCCCTCGAACTTAACATTCAGGGCGTCAATAGATTTTATTATTTCTCTCAGGCTTTCGTCAAGATCTTCCTGCCTCACTTTAAACATTACCAGGTCGTCCATGCCCCTGCTGAGGTCCATGAACTCCTTTTCCGATTTAGCGCCTATTCTACCTATGTATTTTACAGCTTCCTCGACCTCCTTCAGCTTTTCCTGTATCTTCTTGTTTATGTCAACCAGATTTTCTATGCCGCCTATGCTTTTTATCATGTCATACATTTTGGTTAGCTTCTCGGTGGCGTCTTCCAACTTTGTTTGCATCTTTTCTATTTCCAGGTTGTATTTTTCGTGCTGCGCATCAATATCTCTGAACTTTTTAGTAATCTCCTTTGGTTGAACTTCAGAAACATCATCCTCTATCTTTTCCATCTTAACCATGGTTTCTTTCAAGCTGGCATCGGTTTGAAATACCAAGGACCTTAGCTCACCTATATTCTCAGAAATGGCCTGTATGGTTTCCTCAGTAACATGGCCGGTCTCTCTTACAGTCTCTAATATCGTTTTCAATTTTTCAATCTCTACCTCTAGATTTTCAATCTTCTTAGTGGTTTCAGAAATATGAGTTTTTGTTTCCTCTTCTGGTTCTTCGTATGTTTGAGGTTCAGATGCTGCTTCTACTGGTTGGGTTGGCGCTTCTTCGACTTTCCCTTTAGGACCTTTATCCTCCTTCTTCTTTCCTCCAAACATTTTGCTAAAGAAACCAGGTTTCTTATCTTTCTTTTCTTCTGCTTCCGCGCTTTCGGATTGTTGGCTTAATTGGGTTGCTAGCCTTTCTATTACCTCTGGTGTAATTTCTTCTATCTCCTCTTCTTTCTTTCCTTTATCCTTCTTAGCCGTGTTATCACCAAGTCTCTTTGAATATTTTTCTTTTAGTGACTTATAATCTTTTTCTGATATGTTTGCTTTCCTATATTCATTTTCTAAATGATCTAGCATATACTTTGGCTCTACCTCTCTGTTACTATTTTTCTTTTTATGATTCCCGTTCTTATGATTATTATTCTTATGATTTTTTTTCATTTAACTCCCATTTTCTCTAGTCTCTTATCGATTGACTCCAGATATGTTTCGGCCATTCTGAAAGCAGCAGTCTTAACTTTGTCCTTGGCAATGTTCAGTTCAACTTCTATGTCATAAGTGTCAACCTTCTTTTCCTTCAACTTCTGCAGCTTGCCTTCGATGTCCTTTACTTTCTTGTCTAACTTAACGTAGGTGTTAACTTCATCGTCCGTTAGCGCGAATGGAGAGTGCAACAAAGGTCTGAAGCTCAGGAACCATGGCCTTCCGTGGTTGAACTCTGGGTTCTGGAACAAACCAGTGCCAATCATAAGCCTGGTTACCTTAGAAGCATAATCTATTCCATACTTCGACTTTACTCTTCCTATGTCTCCTTCGTACTTTGTTCTTAGTTGTATTTCGTTAGCGATGTTGGCCCTTATCGCTCCTTTGAAGTCTAACAACACCTGCGATATCAGGAATATGCCGATGCCCCACTTTCTGAACTCTCTGCATGCCCTCTCTATTGCTATGTAACCCTTCTTGCCTCCGTATTTTGGCAGAAGTCTGTGCACCTCGTCGTATACCACCAGCATCTTTATCTCTTTTGATTCCGGAGGCCTCATATCGAATATTGCCTGTATGCTTCTTTTGACAAAATTGTCCAGTTTTTCTGCAGGTAGCCTATTCATCACGAATACTGTGATCTCTCCCGGCTTCATGCATCCCTTTATGTCAATCGGCATTTCAGAATCTTCCACCAATATTATGTTGGTCTTGAATCTGGTGGCATCAGTCGGCTTAAGACCGAACCTTGCATACAAGTCTAACAGCGGTTTCAGCGTGCAAGGTTTCATGAATCCTGTCCACTGCGCAGTCGGGTCGAATACGACTATTGGAACCTTCCTCTTTAGCAATTCTTCAGCAGTTACCATGGCAGATACTGTCTTTCCGGATCCGGTTCCACCAGCTGCTATTGAGTGCATCAATAATTGTGGGATGTTCAAGTAAGCTTTCACATCAGTCTCAGCAATCTTACCGACTAACAGAGAATCTGGCCCTGCCTGTGGCAGTACTTTGAAGTCTAGAGGAGCTATGTATCTGGCTTTGGCGACTTTGGATGCTCTAAGAGCAGAGTACCATCTTATGCCAATTATTAATGCAGGAATCCCTCCGAGCAGAACAACATAAGTCACCCAGTTCATGAACAGCGCTTTCAACAACAGCAACGGCAATGGCAATGTGGTTACATCAAAGTTGTCAGCGGACGAGGCAAACTTGTTTCCGTACCAATAGCTCGCATTGGCTTCTATGATGTATTTGTCTTCTGGCGCGTCTTTTGGAATCTCGATTGTTCTTCTAATAGTGTTCGCGTTGTCCACTGCTACTGTTTCCTTGCTTGTGGATATTATATTTGTCTGGTTATTTATTGGCTTGACAGAGTATGTTATGGTTATGTCCTCTACTTTTGCTGTTTCGCCCATGTTTAACAAAGACAATTCAAAGCTTAGGTTTGATCCAGGATTGACTTCTTTGGTCAAGACTTTTATCTTTACGTCCAGCAATGGTATTAGAACAGCTTTTATTGTAATTGTTATAGGTATCCTATGCACAATATTGCCAGACTTGACGACCAGTTCGCCTGTATATATTCCTGGCACAGAACTCATGGGCGCTTGCGCTTTAATTTCAATAACTTCTGTCGACTTCGAATTTATTGTCACTGCTGCTTTCTGAATGCTCAACAATGCGAATGCAGGCCCTTCAACAGAAAGTGTTGCTGACGTGGCGCTGTCTAAATTATTTGTTATGTCTATTGATAATATTTTCTGCTCTCCGGGAGCTAGTGTCGTTTCTAATAGGGTTGACTTTATTTCCAGTGGCACTCTTCCTGGTTGTGCTTGCGTTATCGCACCTGCTGACCCTCCTGCACCTCCAGCTCCTGCTCCACCACCTGCTGCCCCTCCGGCTCCTGCACCTGCTCCAGCACCAGCACCGCCGCCTGCCCCTCCTGTACCTCCACCGCCAGGTTGTGATGGAGGCTGTACAAGATAAGGACAATCTGCAGGACAGTTAGACGAGCTCTCACCGTATTCTGATTCGCATTCACCGTTTCCACAAATAAATTCAGCCAAGACATAAATCCCGTTTAAACTCGAGACGTGAGCATTGATTCTTAGGGTCGTTACATTGACAGAGTTATCAGAATTATCCTTGTTAATATTAGCTATTTTTTCAAACAATGCATTATCCGTAGAACTAACCTTTGATGTCCAAGTACCTGTGTAATGGTATATGGATAAGTGATTAGGATTGAATATCGGGAAACCACACTGACTGTTTAGGCATTCTGAGATGTCCATTGAAATTGTTATGTTCGAAGATGGCAAAGTGTTATTTACATAGAACCCTTTCAATACGCTATTCGATGTTCTAACACTTGGGATGCTTCCGAAGATTACGGGGTTATAATAATTGTTTGTTATGCTTGAGCCATTTAAAATGATTATGTTGCTGAACCTGATACCAGAAGTGCTTATCATCAAATCATATGACTTGGCATCGATGGTCTCGTTGTAATATCCTTGGTTTGATATGTTAGAGTTGAGATTGAACCTTGTGTTGTTTGTCCCAGAATCCAAAAATACGAAGTTAACATTTATAGGAGGCTCGGTCATTAATTCCACATCCTTTGCATAACCGCTAAAGTATACTGTCGGATAGATTTCAAAAGTAGAGATGTTTGAATTGCAGTTGCTTGACAAATCGCATGCGGTTACATTGAATATGTAGTTGCTTAGTTGGGCCGTGTTGCTGAAGTTGACTTCGTACGTGTAAACGCCATTGATCCTAGAGATGAAGCTGAGTGTGATGTTCTCTGTAGAGCTGTCAGGATATCTCATGTTGCTTGTTATGTTCTTCAAGCCGCCGGGTTCTGTTACATTTACTTTGATATTTACTGTCTGATTAGCTGGAACCCTCAAAGGAATTATTATGTTTATTATAGGCGCATTGGTGTCATTGTAAACTATCGAATCATACTCTACGGAAGATCGGGTATGATTATAAGCGCCGATATGGGTTCCAGTGACGTTAAGATCATAAACTCTTCCTGTGCTTATATTCGGTGCTGTGAAATTAACCAACCACAAGTTCTGCGAGCTGTCGAATGTATAATTAGTAACGTTCGCATTCGTTGAGAAAGTATCATTGAACAACTTGACATCGAAATTCATGCTGGAGTTTACTGCTGTACCATTTTCATTTATAATTACTTTAGACTGAATATTGTTACCAGGATTTACACCGGTTATAGGATTGTCTTGGGTCGGATATACGATTCTTACGGAGTATGGCGTAACGAATAGCGTGGCGAATGTTGATTTTTCTTTCTCGCTCGCATTTTCTCTCATATCACCGGTTATATTGGTTATTATGTAGCCGCTATAGTTTGTTTCTGTTGTTATGTTGGGAGATGAATAATCGATATAGATTCTTGCAGCCTCTCCATAGTTCAAAGTTAGATTGTGCGTGCTCAGACTCAAATAAGGCGCTATAGTTCCATTAACAGTTATGTTGAGCGTCATGTTGGCATTTCCTGTGTTGGTTATGTTTATTTCTCCGAAAACGCCGGTTTCATTTTCATTTGCTCTTTTTGAAATTTCTGTCGGATTATGCATCCAAGATATGTTTGCAGGCACTGTTATATCGACAGGAATATGTTTGGAAAAGTTTTGGCTCTGAAGGCTATCGGACCAGTTAACTTCTATGGTGCCCAAATGAAGCCCAGTGATGTAGTTAGTCGGTATGCCAAATGTTGCATTGACGAGATTTGTATCACCTATATTCATTAAAGAAATGTTCTGAGGGTCAAAGGAAACCGTAAAGTTGCTGCACACCTCGCCTGATATGCAATTAAAGATAATGTTAGTAGCATTGTCATTACCTATCGACCTCAAAGTTAGGGTTTGATTGCCGGAGTTGCCAGCCCAAATAACTTTTGATATTGCGCTTTCTTGTATGTTTATTAGAGGATTGGGTGTAACATTTATAGTCAAATTGAATCTGCTTGTATTGAAAGCGTTGTTCAGGTTTATCCAGTTGACAGTGAAGTTAATGGCGTAAATGCCAGGTGATGTTGCATTTTCTATGTATATGGTGGTCTCATTGCTTTTTGAATTATTCTTCAATATCAGGCCAAACGTGAAATTGTTCGGTGAAGTGCTTATCTTACTCGGATACGTAATAGTTACGTTTGTGTCAAGCGATCTAGAACCTCCTATGTTGTTAACAGAAAGATTGATTGCAAAGCTTTGTCCGCTTTCTTGCGTTATGTTGGTTGCGTTTATTATACTAACATTTGTGGTGACTGTTAATTCTGTTGTGTCTGAACTAGTTATGTTAATTGGTGAAATGCACGTCCATAATGATTGGGTATCGTTTGCGCATATCATAATCTGATGAACGCCTGTGACCGGATAGACGTATGCTGTATTGTATATAGAGTCGTACGGATTGTCCATGAATGTTGTAAATGTCGATCCGTTAGGAGGCGTGATATTTACCCATACGCGATCTACTGCATAATTATCTGTTACGTTTGCCTGTATCGTTACATTTTCATATCCTTGCTCGAATTTGAGTGGAGATATTATAACGTCCGTTATGTTTGGCGGTACATCTGTCACGTTTAATACAAAAGTAACATTTTGAACTGGAGGATCAGCACTTGAATTTCTAACATAGATAGTTACATTGTAAATACCATTTGGTTGGTAAGCCGGGACAGAATATGATATAGTTACATTTCTTGAATTTTGTTTTTCTAAATCAAAGCTGTACCAGCTTGTACCTTCTAAGCTTACATAACCATTATCGCCAGATTTGACAACCTCGAAAGGAATCTTGACATTTCCGATGTTGGATACTGTAATATTTCCTATGACATTGCTAGTGTTCTGAGGTGCTAAGATAGTTCCAAGTGTTGAAGGTGTTCTGAGCCATGTATTGTTTGTTGGTACCGTTAGGTTCATCAGCGCGGTATCGTTTCCAGCATTAGTAGACATTGCTATTATGTTTGCAATATATTTTCCTGGCTCTTGGCCCGGAGGCACATTTATATTTATGTTCGAGCTGAAATTTTCTCCGGTGCTAAGTATTGTTTCTTGGCTTGGGAATATTGTTAATGCACACAGTGGACAATTAAGTGCAAGATTGTTATAGTTCTGAACACCGCTGATTCCATACCAATTGATGTTAACATTTTGAACCTCATCGTTACCGGCTGAAATTACAGTTATGTTGCCTATGAATGTGTTCTGGTTATGAGGTATTGTTTTGATAAGTTCAGTTTCTAAAATATTTAGTATTGGGTTCGAATCAACCCTTATTTCAGTCAAATTCTGTACATATTGGTTTGTGTTGTCCGGATTTTTCCAGCTCGCATTTACATATGTTCTAATCATAATAGGAGGAGTTTTTTCTGGTACAGTAACATTGAAATTCCATGAACAGGTTTCGTTTGGATGCAGAGTTCCGCACAGCTTGCTTTGTTCGCTATAAATCAGAGAATTCAATGGATCTTCTACATGAGTTAGATTAACTGAATATGCAGTTGCAGGTCCTAGGTTAGTGAAGTTAGATTTTACTTCAAAAATGAAGCTATTAGTTTGAGAAATATAAGGTGCTGTTATTTGTGAGTCGCAATCTGTCAAATCGCCATCGTTAGTGTTGTTGACGCACTGGATAACAGAGCCATTTATTGTGCCCCAGACGCTTATGTTGTAATTTTGTGTGCTGTTAACATTATTTTCTGGTACTGCATCTCTGGCATAAATAGTTATGTTATAAATACCTCCTATTGAAGGAATAAATGTTAGGTTGTAAGTTGCATTATAGTTGCCAAATCCTATTTGCGGAACAGTAAGATTCGTTAGAGTCCTATTCTCAGAAGTTTGGTTTGGATATTTTATGTAGGCCCAGACAGAACTGATTTGATAATTATCAGAGACAAAGGCAGTTATGTTGGTATAATTGAGATTAGCTTCTATGCTGTCATTTGGTAATATAGAAACGTTATAAATCTGAGGAGGACTTACATCTTTCACCCAGAACGTTTGTGCAACAGTATCATATGGTGGTGTAATAGAATAATACCTGCTTGCATTACTTCCTATTGTACAATTGAAAGTTATGTTTCCTTTTTGGCTCGGTATGAAATCGTAAAATGCATAACCAGTTGAATTCGTTGAATAAGTTCCATTAAATATGAGGTTTGATGATGGTTCCCACTTGTAAGAGAAATTAACTATATAGTCATTTACACCTTGTTGAGAGGCTTCATCTCTAACAAAACATGTGGGATAGAAATCATTGGGATAAGGAACTATACCTGTTGGGGAAGTCCAGTAAACATGGACAATACCTGATATGTTAAATGTGACATTAGCTATTCCGTCATCATAGTTATCCTTTGTTGCAACAGCCATGAAGTTATGATTACCAGTTTGTTGTTCTGCGACTTTTACTGAAGACAGAATTATATTTACTCCTCCTGAGGTTACAAGCGAAGTTTCGTTATACCATGAAATGGACGGGCTGAGCGTGGTTGAATTTTCTCCGTTTTCGCTAAAGACTTTAACAGTTAGGTTAATTGCTTGAGATTTTGAACAGTCATAGCCGCTTGCACCACAGTAGAGGGTGTCAGGCGGAGATATCACACTTGTATTTAGTATTCCTTTTACTCTCAGCAATGTTGTATTAGTTTGAGAATTTTCATTTTCAGGCCTAGTGGCATTTATATAAATTGTAATAATGTTGGGATTCAAACTATCGCTCGGATTATAATTAATCAAAGAGCACCAACCTGTTGGGTCTGTTGTGCAGTTTCCTAAAAAGTTTGTAGAATTATAAAATGTTACATTAGCGTCACTTGCTGAAGATCCCGTGTTGGCGTCATTGACATGAACGGTTATATTTATTTGATGCGGGTTGAAAGTATCATTTCTGTAAATCCAGTTGCATACGATATCTTGTTGACAAATAGAACTATCCATCTTTATCTGATTTATAATGAGCGGTCTTTCTAACATTACCCAAGTTTCATTTTCTGGGACAGAAGTGTTATAGAACAAAGTAGAATTATTATTTATTGAACAGGTTAAGTTATACCATCCTGCTGATTCACCGCTTGTGCTCCAAGATTTGTTTACAAAACCATTGGGGTCTGTGTTGTTGCTGTTCAATATAGAATTATTTTTATAGATTGTGACGGGATAATTTTGTAGAGACTGAGTAGTGTTAATGTCTCTGACAAGGCATGCTATTGGTACGTCATCTCCATATGAATAGTGAGTTCCATTTAATGGTGTTATATAGCTAACAATGCTCCAACCATAAACGTATATAGACGTGCTGTTAGTGTTATAATCATAATAAGTTTTTGTTGCATTTGTTGTGATTGTTTCAGGACCCAGCTTATAAGTTATGGGAACATGCCAGGTTGTATTATAACCGGCTGACAAGATGTATGAACTAGAGTTAAGCCAGTTTACTGTTGCACCAGAAACACTTTGGCTGCACTCGTCTCTTATGCTTGCATTAAGATTAACAACTTTATCACGGTTTACTATAGAACCATTTGTCGGATTTATAACAGAAACATTCAATTGGCCGTAGACAGTAAAGGTTGTATTGGTTGTGTTCTTAACCTCGTAGCAAGAGTCTGTTGTTCCACCTTTCCAGTATTGAACACCTGCACTGGAGTTGCAATCTGGATTATAATATGCAGAAACATTTCCAGAATAAGAAGTGTTTGTAATGTTGTAACTATAGTCAGTTCCATCTAGCGTGATCCAAATGCTGCTATTCACATTTGTCGGATAATAGTTGCCATAATCATCGTCTCTTATTGAAAATCTTAGGAATGCTATATTACTTCCTATTCTTCTTACGCTAGAACTGCTGGATGAATCCAGTGTAACCGTTACGTTATCGGTTTCTACAGTAAAGTTATCCACTGGAGTTTCAGCAGTATAACCATATATACTTGTTGTGTTGAATTTGAAATAAACTGTTCCATTCGTCGCATTGAAAAGATCTCCGCAAGTAAACCTGTTCTTGAAAGGCTCTATGTCATTGAATCTTACCCTCCATGTAGCTGTTGCAGGCGTTGTGTTGGTCGTATTTATCAAATACCAAGTTACATTGTCAAAACTTTTCCACAAGCTTACATTGTTCATGCTCTGGTCAGAGTCTGCTAATGTTGCTTCAAAGGTGCGCAACTTGCCCCAGCCGTCAACTCTTGGGCTAACATCTGGATTACTTTGATAACCTAGTGAAATGGTTGGCTGACTCGCTATGAAGTGAGTCTCAACTCCTTGAGTATAACGCGTTGTTTCATTATAATTAGGATAGTCCCCATAATACTGTTTTCTTGCACGCATCAGCACGCCGTGCCAACCATATTGCGCTGTTGCAGAATTGAAAGTGCAATTGTAAGTTCCATTTCCTAAATCACTAGTAGAACCGCAAGGAGTGCTTCCCGCTAAGTATCTGTCTCTGAATATTACATCAGCACCAGAAATATTAAAACATTCATCATAGGCTCTTCCTACGAATGGTATCATAGAACCTTTGAGGAAGGATTGACCGCTAGGATAGTTAACTTCCAAAGCGATATAAGTTTTTATGGTTAGCGTGTAATTCTGCGTGTAATTATATTTGTAGTAAGCGTCAGGCATTACTGCTCCATACCAATGCTGAACTCCTGTTGAATAAACACAATCAGATTCAAATGGATATTCAGCGGTTCCATTTTCATTAACACCAACTATTGTTCCGCTATCGAAACTGCTTGTATTGCTGCTGTTTTTCGTTATAAAGAAAGTTATGTTAGCTCCTTGCGCTGGTAGTTCCTGGTCTAAATCAGTTACATTGAATTTAAGAGATAAGGTTTCTGTTCCGTTTCTCCATGTAGCGTTACCATCTCCGGAAACTAATTGGATAAGAATGTCGTTCTTCTCTATTGTGAAATTGGTGTAATTCGAAACAAAGCCATTATTGTCAGTATCATTAGCAATAATTCTGACTTGCCAGACATCCTGATAGCTCTTAAACTCCGTGTATACGAATGTGAGGTTAACAGTTTTATTTAGAGGGCCTCTTAAATCTGGATTATAATAATAACTTGTTTGATTATCATTTGATAAATCTTTCCAACTATCAGGAACATCAGGGTCTATATATCTTTTAACTTTAACAGCTAATGTGACATTGTCTTGATCCTCGTCTGTAACATTTATAATTGTTGTCCAATTTTCTCCCCACCCTCCAAGATTATTCCCATTTTTGGATATTATTATGGGCGAAGTTAGTTGCGGTACAGTTTCCACGTAGAAGGCATTTGGTCTAAATAGATAACCGTTGTTATAGTAAGTCTTATTGGAAATGATGCTTAGATTATACCAGCCAGCACTCGTCAAAGAGGTATTTATTGTGCAATTATAATTACCCTCACTGATTTCTTTTACGTTACTGCATGTGAAATTACTTCCATACAAACTGTTGATGAGTGTAATGTTCAGACTTACACCTTCGACACCGTTGCCCTTGTCATCCTTAACATTTATTTCCATTGTAACATTTTCAGGCCTAAGTACGCTTCCACCTTCTTCATCTGGTGAAATATAGCTGACACTGTTTATCAGCTCTCCTTTGACAGTTAGAGTGTAGTTTTCTGTTGAGTTAGAGTCATAATAGCACGTATCACCGTAAGTTCCGCCTTTCCATTTCTGCGGGCCTACAGCGTAATCCCATCCAGGCTCGAAGTAAACATTCAAATAGCCGGAAGAGTTCGTGGTATTTTCTGTTCCAGAATCAAAGCTATTGTCATCGGTCGTGACAAATATTCTTCCTGTTGCATTTGGAGTTGTATAACCAACATATTTCTTAGAGTTATCATCAAATATTCTTACTATCAATAGGTCTGTTTGGGTCCCATTTCTATTTACTGTAGTATTGTTTCCGTCTACGTAACTTATAATCATAGTGTCTCTAGTTATGCTAGGTGCTGAGAAGTTCGAGGTGTTAAGTACGTTTGTACTATCATTCAATTCCCAATTGAACCAGTTTGCTGTCGTGTTTATGTCACTGCATGTAAAGTTCGTGACATTAACAATGCAAGTTCCTTTACCTAGGTCGACTCTATAGCTTCCTCTATAGACCCATGAACCTGAGGTATAGGTAAGCAATTTGCAGGTTACATTATCAAATTGAGTATCATTTATGTCTATCCTAAAGCTGAAGTTAGAACCCCATCCAGCTGTTGATGGAGAAACTGAAGCATTTTCATTTATAGGTGGTGTGTTGTTAAGATATGTCCAATTCGTAAATATAGTTGAATTTGAATAATAGTTATCTTTAGATGCATTTATCCTAAAGCTCCAATTTCCTCCTTGATGGAACGTGGTATTCCAACTACTGTTGTATATTCCGAAAGCTTCATTAATAATTGAAGATGAGTTGGCTTGTTCCCATGTTCCAGAGGGAGGCATTGCCTCGTGAGTTACAGTTGCACCGCTTATATTTTCCAAACAATCAGAACTTATGTTTGATTTTATAGTTATCGTTTCGCCTACCGCGGACTTGCTTCCTTCTGTAGGTTGAATAACAGAATTCTTTAATTGACCAACAACATATACACTCTTGTTGGTTGTGTAAGTATCGTCATAGCAACTATCATTTATAGCAACTTTCCACCATTGCCTTTCTGCTGAGAAATTACAATCTGGATTAAAGCTGTAATTCAAATAACCATTACTCTGACTCTGAGTATTATTATAAATTATGAAATTGTTTCCATCATTAGTAATCCATAATGTACCATTTAAGCCTGCAAAATCTATAGTTCCTCTTAATTGATCATGAAATCTAGCTGTTAAATACGTGTTTGAATTGCCCTCTCTTCCAACAGAGTTTCCATCGCCAGTTATGGTAAATGAATCGATTGGGTCTCTTGTTATTGAAAAACTACTATTTTTCTCGCCCATGTAATTGAAATTGTCAGTAATATTAATCTTGAATGTATGAGGGCCTATATCATTATATGTTCTGTTGCATGTGAAGTTAACAGGATAAAAGTATAGCAAACCTCCTGAACAATTTCCTGTTGTAGGAACACATATCTTAGAGCCATAATACTCCCAATTCCCTGTGAAGTTAACCCAAAGAGAAACATTTATTACGCTTCCCAATTCTCCGCTCATGTCTGTATCTGATACGCTTATAGAGGTTCCAGGATAGGAGAAATACCACGATCTTCCCCAGGCTGTAGTTCCTATTTGATTTAATGGAGTACCTACATCATTAACTACAGGTCTTGAAGTTAAATAATAAGAATTTGTAGTTAAAATTGTTTCAGAAGAATTATAATATTGTTTACTGGCGACTGTACTTACGTTGGTATATCCGTATTTCCATTCATTAGTTTCGTGAGTAGTGTTTTTGAATGTACAACTATAGTTTCCACCGCCTTCATATACGACTTGTTCATTGTTTGGAGATTCTGTGCAATCTTTATTTGGTGGAGTTTTTGATAGTTGTTGTGATATAAATGTTAGATTAGCTCCTTCTACAGGACCGCAATCATCAGAAACATTAGCTCTTACAGTAACATTTTGTATTCCCTTTAAGAATAACTCTGCATTAGTTGGTTCTAAGAAGTTTATTTGCAATGGATATGTTGTTATATTTATGCTAATATTAGTACTATTTACATTTTTGTAGACATCAGAACTTGTAATACCTCCTTTCCATTTCTGTGGACCTACAGCATAATGATAATTTCCATCAGTTGGAGGACCGCATCCAGGATTAAAAGTATAGTTTATCCACATATCACTTATTATTGGATTGTCTGCTGGAACAAAATTATCTAATGTATCATTTGTTATCCAAATATTGCCATTAAATGGAAATGTCGGATAAGCTCCTCTATCGCTATCATAAACACTTAAACTTAATTTTTGACTTCCAGAACTTCTATTAGCACTTGTGTCATTACCTTCTATAATAATAAATGAAACATCGTCTTTTTGAATAGTAAATGCACCATTGGAGGTTTCATTCACGTCCCAACTGTCAATAATAGGCCAATCGCTAACATTGAACTTGAATGCATGAGGATCTATTCCTGGAGATGAATAACTAGGCCAGTAAACATCAAACGTTATTGTTTGATTAATTCCTTGTACAGTATTATTAGTCATAGCAGTTGCATTTGGTTGTGACCATGCGCCTGTAGTAGATAAGTTTACCCAAAGTTTTACAGACATAGTGTCATTATCTTCGTCAGTAGCATTTACTCTGAATATCCATCTCTCTCCCCATCCTCCATCTCCTAAACTTCCAGTAGAATTATATGATTGAACTACAAAATCGCTTGTTAATAATGGTTTTGTTTCAACCCAGAAACCTTTTTGATTTGTTAAATAAGTTTCGTTTGTTTCATTGTAATTATAACTTACTCTGGAAGCATTCATTTTCACATTCCAGCCTTGAGCTGAGAAACCGCTTGTGTTTAAACTACAGTTATAACTTCCATCTCCATTGTTTATTAGAGGATTGCAATAATTAGTTGTACTTGCTTTAAGTGCAGAGAAATTAACATTTGCATTAGTTACAAATTCATTACATTCACCAGTAACATTACCCGTCATTGAAACATTTTGTCCGTCAGCATAATTTCCCCTTCTATACTTTTCTCCTTTCGGAGAAATGATAAACAATCTCAAATCACCAGTGATATTCAAAGTGAAATTAGACGTAGTATTCTCATCCTCATAGCATGAGTCAGTTACACCAGCAATCCAGTATTGTTGACCAACATTATGAGTACAATTCGGGTCAAACCAATACGAAGCATTGCCTAACACATCAGTAGCGTTATCCTTCTCAGGCCTATACGTAGAAGAATCATTCGTTATAAAGAATCTCACATTAGCATTAGGAGCATATGAATTATTCTCAGTGTCATATACATTGACAGCTAAACGTCTAGTCTGGTTAGAACCTGATGTTCTATTGTAAACATAATTATTACCAGTAATGATAACAATTGATACGTTAGATTCATTAAGAATAGGTCCTTCTATAGGTGTGGTGTTCCATGCATGATTTGGATTGCCATTCACTATCTCCCATAAGAACCATTTCTGCTTGCCTTCTGCATCAATATCACTGCATGTGAAATCATGAACCTCTCTAAAGCATACACCGTTTGTAGGCGTGCCAGGACTGCCTGAAACTATAGACGATCCTTTGTATTCCCATGAATTCTGATTGTCTTTCGATATGAACAACGAGCAGTTGATCGTGTCTCCTTCCTGGTCAGAGACATTCACTGTATAGTTATAGAGTCTTGTCCAACCGCCTTGAGAAGGTGACACACTAGGTGAGGACGTATTCGAAACGTTCCAGTTCAATAATGTAAACCAATCAGCATAAACAGAACTATTGCTAGTGAAGTTTGTTAATGAACTGTTCACTCTAATATCCCATTGACCTTCTTGTTCAGCAATGCTATTCCAAGTACAGTTATACCAACCAGCATAGCTATTGTTAGCATTACAAGTTTCCCAACTATTTCCATCCAAGCTCAATTCAATACTATATGAAGTATTTATCACTGGATTCTCATCAGCTCTTTGAGCAGAACAATCACTTAATGTAGTAAAGTTAACAACAATCTGTTCAGTCACATTATGATTAGTATTATATTCAGGTAATGTTAGATTATTCTTTAACTGTCCAATAACGTCAAATGTAAGAGTTGTCATATTGCTTGACTGCTGGTAGCATGAATCAGCACCAATTACGCTGGCAGTCCATTTCTGCGTGCCAGTAATATACGAACAGTTCGGATCTAATGTTTTGTTGACATAGCCGGTTGAATTTGGATTGACATTATATCCAATAGCATAGTTAGTCCTGTCCCAAGTAAAGTATATGGAAGCATTTGTAGAAGTGTTGGTAACATAAGTATTCGTATCAAGATCTTTTATCCTGAAAATAAATGTGCCAGTTCCAGATTCCCTGCTAATACTATCAGGATCTATAGAATCTGCTTGCAATACATTGGCATCATCTTTCTCAATAGTCATCGGATAACTACTACTAGTATTATTATAGTTCCAGAAATCACTTACATTGAACTTGAATTGCTTATTACCTACATTGCCACAATTAAAGCTCTGTATAAAGTGATAAGTATAATCATCATACTTGCCAGCAAGCGAAGTTGAATTAACTAATTGCCAACTACCAGTAAGATTCAACCATAATGATAAGTTCATTCTCTCAAATGATAAATCACCAGCATCCAAATCCTTCACAGTAACAAAGAAGTCCCATGTTTCTCCCCATCCACCACTATCACCGTCTTTATTAGTATCCTCACCCCACAACTGCGGATTACTAACAATCCAGAAAGAATCAACCTTAGTAACTGTTATCGAGTTATTATAATAATCTTTAGTAGCATTCATAGTTAAATTATATCTGCTATAGTCAGATACTGTTGGTAGTTTAGAACAATTATACGCACCGTTGTTATTGTCAGTAACAGATGTATCAGAACATATAGCCCAAAAAGGATAATTACTTCCGTAATATCCTTGGAAGAATATCGAAGCATTAACTACACCTCTTCCTAATGTAGCAGAGCAATCATCAGTAACATTACCAACAAATGGAACGTAATCAACACTCTTCCTATATGTGTTATTGTTAGGTCCTGTTATGTTTACTTGAAGAGGATACGTGGTCGTGTTAACATTGAAATCACTATACCAGGTAGATGAATTAACATACTTGTATGCACCACCACCGAATTCAACTCTCCACTTCAACGGTCCTATATCATAGCTGCATCTCTTGGAAGAATTCATGAAAGTGAAATTAAGATAACCACTAGTTGTACTCTTAATCTGATCTAGAATGAAATTATTATTGTTGTTAGGATTAACAGTAACAAATAATTTACCACCAGAACTTGAACCTATTGCCTTGCCAGTATCAGTATCATAAACTATTACACTTAGTGTAGCATTAGAATCGGTAGGTGCAATACTTCTATTCAATAGAGTATTATTACCTTCAACATAAGTTATATTAATATCATCAGCATAAACAGTGAAGTTATTTATAGCAGATTCGTTATAATCCCACGAAGTATCAGTAACAGGAGAATCAGTAACATTAAACTTATACTGCCATTTACCAATCTTATCAGATGTTATCTCGTCCTCTCCATTAACAATAAATGTAACAGTATTATTAACTCCCTTAACAGATGAGTTAACACAACCTGATGGAGTACAACTGCTTACAGTTTTCCAATCAGGATTAAATGAAGTACAGCTATCATCAGTGCAATATCTTATATACAATCTTACTCTCATATTGTCCCAATCAGCATCACTAGCATTTACTCTGAATGTCCATGTCTCTCCCCAACCGCCATCTCCTGACGAACTAACAGTAGGAGCAGTCAAATTAGGCCTAGTCTCTAACAAGAATCCTCTCTTACTTCCAATACATCCTTCACCAGATGTAGCAGGTGAACAACTCTCCGTGGTTGTGTTATAATTATAATTCACAGCAGATGCATTGAATTTAACAGCATATCCATATGGAGCTGTTGTATTAGATGGTGTCCATGTTGATGTGGAACTTCCCAATACAGTGCAATTATACCAACCATTCTCTTCATTAAATATGGAAGAGCATGCACGTTCCACACCAGATTGTATGGCAGTGAAATTAGCTATTGAATTATTAATATCAACACTGCACTCATCAGTGATATTGCCTCTGAATACAATATTACTCTCACCTCTCAAGTATTTTGAATTATTGACAGTATCACTTATTGGAGAAGTTATATTGAATCTCAAATCACCAGTAATATTCAAAGTATAATTGGTTGAAGTAGCATTCTCATCCTCATAACATGAATCAGTTACACCGGCCACCCAGTATTGTTGACCCACGGAGTGCGTGCAGTTCGGATTAAAGTAATAGGATGCATTGCCAAGAACATCCGTTGTATTGATTGATTCTAGTCTATACGTACTCAAGTCATTAGTTATCCAGAAGCTCGCGTTCGCGTTGTTGACGTAGCTCGAATTCTCAGTGTCATACACATTGATGCCAAGTCTTCTCACCTGGT
>Ga0315285_10000115_pt1 | contig 77179 bp, 52 predicted proteins | sample YL17G09_36_MG_FD_203698 | JGI IMG/M metagenome (GOLD analysis project Ga0315285, IMG submission 203698) | Sediment microbial communities from Yellowstone Lake, YNP, Wyoming, USA - YL17G09_36 | ecosystem: Environmental > Aquatic > Freshwater > Lake > Sediment | place: USA: Wyoming | collected... | reverse complement strand
CATGGCCGGGACGGCCATGCCACTTTAACGCGCACGGGCGTGGCTGGCGGATTGGGACGTGCAGGCGGACATCATCTACGGTGAAAAGCCGCGCCACGCTGTATAGAATAGTTGTATTAACGTGGCACGGGCGTCTCGCCCGTGATCGCCCTTTGGGAGGCATCATGGCCGGGACGGCCATGCCACTTTAACGCGCATGGGCATGGCTGGCGGATTGGGACGTGCAGGCGGGACGCCCGCACCACAACATCAAGCTTGAAGGGGAGACTTCTCATGGATTACCGGACTTTGGGCGAAACGGATTTGAAAGTGCCGGTGGTGAGTTTTGGCGCGTGGGCGATCAGCGGCTGGATGTGGGGTGGGGGAGACGATGCGGCGGCGCTCGCCGCGCTGCGGAAAGGCATCGACCTCGGCATCACCTGCATCGATACCGCACCCGGTTACGGGATGGGCCACAGCGAGCGGCTCGTCGGCCAGGCCATCAAAGGACGGCGCAACGAAGTCATCGTGGCGACCAAATGCGGTCTGCGGTGGGACATCGAAGAAGGGATGGCCTTTTTCCCGACGGTAACGCCTGAGGGAAAACCCTGCACCATCTACAGAAACCTGCGCCCGAATTCGATTCGCTGCGAGTGCGACCAAAGCCTCGAGCGGCTGGGCGTGGACGTCATCGACCTCTATCAGTGCCACTGGCCCGACCCCACCTCGAATCTCGACGACACCATGGACACACTCCTCGACCTCCAGCGGCAGGGTAAAATCAGGGCCATCGGCCTGAGCAATTTCTCCGTCGACCAAATCAAACAGTGCATGAAAAAAGGCGTCGTCGCCAGCGACCAGCCCAAGTACAACCCGCTCGAACGCGACGTCGAGAAAGATATCCTGCCGTTCTGCGCCGACAACCACATCGGCGTGCTCGCCTACAGCCCGCTGGCACAGGGGTTGATGACGGGCAAGGTGACGGTGGATCGCGAGTTCAAAGGCGACGATGTCAGACAGCACCACCCCTGGTACACGCCCGAAAATCGAAAGCGCGTGCTCCATATGCTCGAAAAGATCAAGCCGCTTGCCGACGGCCATAACGCAACCCTGGCACAAGTGGCCATAAACTGGGTGGTTTCACAGCGTGGAATCACGTCGGCGCTGGTTGGCGCCAGAAACGAGCGGCAGGTGATCGAAAATGCCGGCGCAGGCAACTTCAAACTGTCGAACGACGAGGTGGCAACGATTCGCAAACTCGTGGAAGGGCTGGGCACGCCATAGTAAGCCGATTTCGCCGTAGTAGGCCGACTTCGCTGAAGTCGGCCGGCGGTGGCGGTGGTGCAAAGTTGTGGCGCGGGCGTTCTCCGTGCAAAGTGCGACGTGCGAAGTTAACTGAGAGCTTCGCACTGTCAAACGATTTCGCCGTACAAGGCCGACTTCGCTGAAGTCGGCCAGATCAACGGTCGGCGCGGCGAAATGTCTGCTGCCACGATGAGAGGAAGGGACTTCGGATTTCGGACGGCGTGGTGATCGGAGGCTGGAAAGATCGGGTAGCTTTGAGCGGAGCGGGCCGACTTCGGCGAAGTCGGCCTACTGGGGAGTTTGGAATGAACAAGAGGACTGTGCGTGCGGGCATTGTGGGGGCGGGGTTCAGCGCAACGTTCCATTACGAGGCGCTCCGAAAAGTGTACGGCGTCGACGTCGACATCCGCGGCGTCTACGCCCTTGACATGGACCAGGCCAAGACCTACGCGCAAAAACGCGGCATCCGTTGTTTCGACTCGCTCGACTCGCTATTGGACGAGGTCGACGCGATCCATTGTTGCGTGCTGGTTGCCGGGCACGAATCTGTCGCCGTAGCCGCGCTCGAACGCGACAAGTTCGCCATCGTCGAAAAACCCTTGACCGGCTACTGCGGCGACGGGTCGGAATCATTCCATGGCGACACCTTCCCCAAGGAAGACGCGCTCGAGCACGGGCTGGCAAGCATCGAGCGGATGCTGGCCGCGGAAGCCTCAAGCAAAGGCCGGATCCTCTACGCCGAAAATTGGGTCTATGCGCCGGCCATCCAGCGCGAGCGGGACATCATCGAGAAAACCGGCGCCCAGATCCTGTGGATACACGGCGAAGAGGCCCACTCGGGCTCGCACAACCCAACTTACGCCTATTGGAAATACTCGGGCGGTGGCGTCATGATCGGCAAAGGGTGCCACCCGCTCTCGGCGGCCCTGTACCTCAAGCGCGTCGAAGGCCGTGCCCGCAACGGCAATCCCATCCGGCCGCGCTCGGTTTCGGCGCGCACCCATGCGCTTACCCGCATGCCCAGTTTCCGCGACGAGGGCCACATCCGCCGCGATTACTACGATATCGACGATTTCTCCATGATGCACGTCACGTTCGACGACGGCACCATCGCGACGGTGTTCGCGTCCGACATCATTCTGGGCGGGATCCACAACTGGCTCGAAATCGCGGCTAACAACCACCGAACGTTCTGCAACATCAATCCAAACACCGCCATGCAGGTGTACAACCCGCTCGACGAAAACTTCCGCGACGTCTATACCGTCGAGAAAATCGGCACCAAGCAGGGCTGGACCAACATGCCCCCGGATGAGGATTGGTCGACCGGATATCCCCAGGAAATTGAGGCCTTCTACCGCGCCATCGCGTATGGAGAACCTGTAGAAAGCGACAGCCGCCTCGGCGCCGACACCATCTCCACCATCTACACCGCCTACGTCTCCGCGGAACGGGGCGGCGGGGAAGTAGAAATCCGCACCTTCTGAACGTCTCGTGCGCCGTCCATAAAAAACGTGACATTCAATAATAACTCGATTATTATGGTGCCCGGGGGGGTTTAGTTCGAAAATGGGAGGAGTTATGAAAACTGCCGGGGTTGTTGCGTGTTTCCTGTTCCTGGGGCTCAGGGCAAACGGCGAGTTCACCCTGCAGGACGACCAGAAAACACTGACCGTACTGGAAAACGGCGCGCCGGTTCTTGCGTACAACTATGCGCCGGTTCCTGTGCCCGTGTCGGTGCCCGCAACTTACGTCAGGTCATGCTACGTCCATCCGCTGTACGGGCTTGATGGGCAAGTAGTTACGCAAGATTTCCCTAAAGACCACTATCATCACCGCGGGCTGTTTTGGGCGTGGCCCGAATGCACCGTGGGCGGCCGCCGGATGGACGTTTGGCTGACCCAGGACGTCAAACAGCGCCACCGCCAGTGGGTAGCCCGCGACGCCGGGCCGGACAAAGCGGAGATTGCCGTCGTCAACGGCTGGTCGTTTGAAAACGCCCCGGGAAAAGACATCGTGCGCGAGGAACTCAAGCTGACCGTGCTGCCGGCGGATGAGAAAGGACGGGCGATTGACCTCGAGATCGTCCTCACCAACGTGTCCGACCAGCTTGTCGTATTCGAAGGGGCAAAAAACAAAGGCTATGGCGGCCTGTGTTTCCGGCCGCACGCCGATTTCAAGCCGTTCACGTTCACCACGGCTTTGGGCGTTTCGCCCGAAGACGCTCTCCGCTGCGAAACGCCGTGGGCCGACGTCTCCTGGACTGCCGGCGGTAAGACGAGCGGGCTTGCCATTTTCCAGCATGCCTCCAACCCCGGCTATCCGTTCCCGGGCTGGATCTTCCGCCATTATGCGTTTCTGGGCGTCTCCTGGCCGCATGAACAAACCCACGAACTCCCGCCGGGGCAGTCATTTAGGCTGAAATACCGGGTGTACGTCCACCGAGGCAACGCCGCGGCCGCGGCTGTCGCCGCGGCTTTTCAACAATACGCTGATACAAAATGAGCAGTGGAAACTGAATCGTTCACGGGGGGACAGTACATGTCCAAAGTGTCCGACCATGAGTACGGCGGGGCCCATTCCAACCCCCACGCGCTCAAACGCCAGGACCTCCTTCGGCTGGTGCAGGAACTGCGCGCGGAAAACCAGCAACTCCGGGAAAGCCACACCACCCTGAAAGAGACTGAGCGGGCCTTGCGCCTGCTGGTGGACAGCCTCCCGGGCGTTGCTTACCGGTATCGCATCAAAAACAGGTGGATACTCGATTTCATCGGCGAAAACTGCGGCGAACTGTGCGGGTACCCGTCCGAGTATTTTGTGGAAAAGGGCCACAGCTTCGTCGAATTGATCCACCCGGACGACCAGGCCCGCGTGCTCCAGTGCGCCAGCGAGGGAGTGACCAACCACCGGCCCTTCAGTTCCGAGTACAGGATCCGCGCCGCCGACGGCACGGAAAAATGGGTGCTGGAAAAGGGCCAGGGCGTCTGGGAGGGCGACAGCCTGGTCGGAACCGAAGGGTTCATCCTCGATATTACCGCGCAGAAACGGGCCCAGTTCGAAATTACCGAGAGTAAGGAAAGGTACCGCAGCCTCGTCGAACTCTGCCCGGACGGCATCGCCATCCACGACGGAATCCACCTGCTGTATGGAAACGCCGTAGCCCTCGAACTGTTCGGCGGAACCACGCTCGAGGAAGCGCAAAGACGAACCATCGCCGATGTCATTCGCCCCGACTACCGTGAACTCGCCCGGAAACGCATTGACGCCATGATGCGCGGAGAGCCGACCCCGCTTGTTGAAGAGGTCTTCGTCAGAGCCGACGGCACCTGTTTTGACGCGGAAGTCGCGGCACGGCCGATTGTGTACCAGGGAAATCCCGCCTTACTCGTCATTTTCCGTGATATCACCTCGCGCAAGAAAACACGCCAGCGCCTCCAGGAAGCCCTGTCCCGGTTTGAAGCGGTCATTGAACAGACGCCCCTGGTCGCCATACAGGGAGTCGACAGAGACGGCAACATCCGCCACTGGAACCGGGCGTCCGCCGCTCTGTTCGGCCTGCAGGCCAAGGACGTCGAAGGCAAGCGACTGCAGGATATTTTGACCACGCCTGATCGATCCGACTCGTTTCTGGAGTCGGTTCAGCGCGTATGGGACACGCGCCAGGCCCTTCCGCCTTGCGAGTGGGAATTCTTGCTGCCTACCGGGGTGCGCCGATGGGTGTACGCCACCATATTCCCAGTCCTCCAGGACGGTGTCACGGAAGAAGCGTTTGTCATGCAGATCGACATCACGTCCCGCCGGCAAATGGAAGAAGAACTGCGCCAAACCCAGGAATTGCTGCGGTCGATCGTGGTCAATCTGCCGCTTGCCGTCTTTCTCAAGGATGCAAAAGAGTTTCGGATCCTGCTGTGGAACAAGTGTAACGAGGAGATGCTCGGCCTGTCGGAAGCCGAGGTCCTGTACAAGACGGATTACGACCTGTTTCCTAAAGAACAAGCCGACGGGTTCCGCGAAGCCGACCTCAAAACCATACAAGCCGGCCGCCTCACCGACACCCCCGAAGAACCCATCACGTCTACCTCCGGAACCCGAATACTCCATACGCGCAAAATCCCCATCTTCAATTCAAAAGGCGAACCCACGTTTCTGCTCGGCATCAGCGTGGACGTCACCGAGCAAAAACGGGCCGAGCAGGCGTTGCGCGAAAGCGAGGCCAAGTATCACACCCTGTTCCAATTCTTCCCCGACCCCGTATTCCTCGAAACGCCGGAAGGCGCCGTCATCGACTGCAACACGGTCGCCTGCGATGTGTACGGATACGACAAGGCCAGCATGGCCAAGCTCAAAGTCGCCGACCTCGTGCCCTGCGAGTTGGTCCCCCGACTGAGCGAAATGTTCGAAGGCCTTACCGAAGGCCGTCTCATCGAGGCCGTGGGCAAGACGCGCGACGGCAAACTGTTTCCGGCCGAAGTGACGGCGAGATTTATCGACGTGGGCGGGCAGACGCAGGTCCTGGTGCACGTGCGCGATATCACCGAGCGAAAAAGGGCCGAAGAAGAACGGGCAAAACTCGAGTCGCAAATCCTTCAGGCGCAGAAACTGGAGAGCCTCGGCGTCTTGGCGGGCGGCATTGCACACGATTTCAACAACCTGCTCACGGCCGTTCTCGGTTATGCCGACTTGACCGAGGCGGAACTGCCGCCGTCCTCGCCGTTGCGGGACAACGTCCACCAGATCGTGCAAACCGCACGGCGCGGCGCCGAACTCACCAAGCAGATGCTCGCCTACTCGGGCCGGGGGAAGTTTTCCATCCAGCGCGTTTGCATTTCACACGTCGTCGAGGAAATGACCCACCTGCTCAAGGTTTCCATCTCAAAGAAGTGCCTGCTGCAGTGCCAGTTTGCGCCCAACTTGCCCGATATCGAGGCCGACACCGCACAAATGCGCCAGGTCGTCATGAACCTCATCATCAACGCCTCCGAAGCCATCGGCGAAAACAACGGCGCGATTACTATCACCACGGGCACCGTCAACTGCGACCGCGGTTATCTCGCCGAAGCCTACCTCGACGAAAACCTCCCCCTGGGCCCGTACGTCTACCTCGAAGTCGCCGATACCGGCTGCGGAATGAACGCCGAAACGCGCGCCAAAATTTTCGATCCCTTCTTTACCACCAAATTCACGGGCCGTGGTCTCGGGCTGGCGGCCGTCCTGGGCATCGTGAGAGGCCACCGCGGCGCCATCAAAGTCTACAGCGAACCCGGCAAAGGGACCTCGTTCAAGGTTCTCTTCCCGGCGTGCGCGTCACACACTACACCGGATGTCGCGGCCGAACCCGTGCTGCGTCCCAACTGGCAGGGGCGCGGGACCGTCCTTGTGGTCGATGACGAAGACATGGTCCGGGCGCTGGCTCAAAAGATGCTCATGGCGACCGGGTTGAACGTGATCACGGCCAGTAACGGGCGGGAGGCACTCGAGGTCTTCCAGGAAAACGCCGACAAAATCGACCTCGTCCTGCTCGATATGACCATGCCCCAGATGGGCGGCGAGGAAACGTTCCAGGAATTGCGCAGGTGCCGGCCCGACGCCCGAGTCATTCTGTCGAGCGGCTATAGCGAAACCGACGTAACGGCCCGCTTTTCCGGCAAAGGTTTGGCCGGTTTCATTCAGAAACCCTATGTGAGCGAAGAACTGATCGACCTCGTGCGCAGAATCATGGAATTCCCGCAGTAGCCGCCGGCTCTCAGCCGTGTTTTCCAGCCCGCGCCGTTCCGTTCCCGGGTGGTTATGCCGCCGCGGTACCGTGTACAATAGAGGCAATTAACCGAGCAACGGGCCTTGGGATGCACGACCGCCAGAGTTCAAAGCCTGCCTATGTGCCGCGGCTGATTGCGTGGGAAATCACGCGCAGGTGCGCGCTGCACTGCAAGCATTGCCGCGCCTCCGCCCAATCCGGTCCGTACGAAGGCGAGCTCTCGCTCGATGAGATCCGCCAGGTCCTCCGCAGCATCGCTGAACGCTACAAACCCATCATCATCCTCACCGGCGGCGAACCGCTGATGCGGCCCGACCTGTTCGACATCATAGGCGAGGTGGTCCGGCTGGGGCTGAGGCCCGTGTTGGCGACCTGCGGCGGCCTCCTCACTCGAGACATGGCGTGCCGGCTCGTTTCTGCCGGCATCCAGCGCATCAGCGTCAGCATCGACGGGCCCGACGCCCCCAGCCACGACGATTTCCGGGGCGCACCCGGCGCATTCGACGCCGCAATGGCCGCCCTCGATGCGGCCCGCGAGGCCGGACTCGAATTCCAGATAAATACCACCGTCACCCGCAGAAACATGGACGCGCTCGAAGACATTCTGAACCTCGCCGTCAACCAGGGCGCCGCGGCGTTTCACCCGTTTCTGCTCGTCCCGACGGGTCGTGGCCGTGAACTGACGGGCGACCTGCTGGATGCGGCGGAGTACGAAAAGGTCTTGAACCGGATCTACGACCTCCGCACCTCGACGCCCATCCCGTTCAAGCCAACCTGCGCGCCCCACTACTACCGCATTTACCGCCAGCGCGAAACCGAGGCCGGCCGGACCGTCACACCCCAGACGCACGGGCTCGACGCCATGAGCAAAGGCTGCATGGGCGGGACCAGTTTCGCCTTTATCAGCCACGTCGGAAAGGTTCAAATCTGCGGCTTTTTGGAAGAAGAAGCGGGCGACCTGCGGGAATCTGGCCTCGACTTCCAGGCCGTATGGGAAGAATCCCCGCTGTTTCGCGAGTTACGCGACTACCGGAACTATAAAGGCGCGTGCGGCAGGTGCGATTACAGGCGTTGGTGCGGCGGCTGCCGGGCAAGGGCCTGCGCCGTCACGGGCAGCTACCTCGACACCGAGCCGTTCTGCGCCTACAGTCCAAAATAGAAGCGGTTTCAGTAGGCCAACGCGCCGACTCGGTCGGCGTCGCCGAAGTCGGCCCCTTGCCAGTCGGCGCCACGATAAACGTGCAACCGGCCGCCGCGATACAAGGACGTAAACCGCATGAGGATGCGTAAATGCTGAGTTGGGCAATTGACGTGTTTTTCTACACCGGCACGGCCTGTTTCGTGGCCACCGGCATGATAGCGCTGCGCCACCTCTACGGCCGCGACGGCAACACGCTGCGGTGCGGGCCGCACATTTTGCTGGCGGGCGCGGCCATGCTGGCGGCGACGCTGATCCTGCGCGGCATTACCTGGGGGATGGTGCCTCTGACAACCGCCGTGGACGCGATCAGCCTGTTTGCGGTGCTGACGGCCGTCATCATGGTGTATATCCTGCGCAAGGAAAACGCCCCGGCCCTGCTGTGTTTTTACGCCCCGCCCCTGGCCGCGGCCTGTCTCGCCAACGCCGCTGTGGCGCATGGTGCCCTCCACGCCGCGCCCAGAGAGTTGCGCGGGCTGCCCCTGACGCTTCACGTCGGCCTGGTATTCCTGGCCTACGCCCTGTTTTTCCTCGCCAGCATGACGAGCGGCGCCTACCTGTTCCAGGCAAACCGCCTCAAACGGCGCCAAATCACCGGCCTGTTCCAACGCCTGCCGTCGCTCGAACAACTCGACCGGACCCTGTGGCGGCTGGTGGTCTACGGCTACCCGATATTCGTCGCTACGCTGGCGCTCGGGTTTGTCTGGGCATGGCTGGACAACCAACTGCTCGAAGCCAACTGGTGGCTCTCGCCCAAGGTAATCCTTTCCTGCGTGATGGTCGTGTTTTACGGCGTTCTGTTTCATCTGCGCCGGCAGGGCGGGCTGCGCGGCCCCAAACTGTCCTACCTGATGCTGGTGGGTTTCATCGTGCTGCTGCTGGCGTATTTCGCTCTAGACTTCATGCACCTGCGCGACTACAACTTCTGGGAGGCGGGCGTATGAGCCTGGTGGTCGTCGGCATCAGCCATCACACCTGCCCCGTCGAGATGCGGGAAAAACTCGGGTTCACCCGCGACTCCCTGCCGCAGGCGCTGATGCACCTCAACAACCAGTTCGAAGGCGGCGGCGCAATCGTCCTCAACACCTGCAATCGAGTCGAAATCTACCTCCATCACCCGCTGGACGGCCACGAACTCGCTCGCCAGTTGAAAACGTTCCTCAGCGAATGGCACAACGTGCCTGAAGCCGAGTTTGTCGGCCACACCTACGAATACTATGGCCGGGAAACCGCCGGCCATCTGTTCCGCGTGGCGTCGAGCCTCGACAGCCTGGTGCTGGGCGAGGCGCAAATCCTCGGGCAGGTCCACGAAGCCTATCTGCTCGCCCAGGCCGCTCAAACCACCGACAAGGTGCTCCACGTCCTATTTCAGCAGGCGTTTTCCGTGGCCAAGCTCGTCCGGTCAAGCACCAGTATCGGCGCCGGCAAAGTTTCGGTAAGCTCGGTGGCGGTGGACCTCGCCGCCTCGATTTTCATGGACCTCGGCGGCAAGACCGTAATGGTGGTCGGATCGGGCGACGTCGCGGAACTGACGTTGCGCAGCCTCGTCGGCCGCGGCGTCAAGAACGTGCTGATCGCCAACCGCCACCCCGACCGGGCCGAGGCGCTCGCCACCACATTCAACGGCGAGCCGGTCCCGTTCGAATCGCTGCGCGACCACCTGCACCGCGCCGATATCGTCATCAGCACCACGGCCGCGCCCCGGTTCGTGCTGCACCCCGAAGATTTTCAGCACGCCATGCCCCGCCGAAACCACGCGCCCATGTTCGTTATCGACATCGCCGTCCCGCGCGACGTCGATCCCGCCGCCGGCCATCTCGACAACGTTTACGTCTACGATATCGACGACCTCGAGAAGGTCGTCAATGAAAATATGGAGGCGCGGCGGCGCGAAATGGATCAGTGCCTCGCGCTGGTCGAACGGGAAACGGACAAATTCATGCGATGGTTAGGTGGTCTCGCCGCGGAACCGGCCATCCTCTCGATGTCCGAGGAATTGCACGCCATTCGTGAGCGGGAGTTGCAGAAAACCCTGGCGGCGCTCGGCGACCTCACGCCCCGGCAACGAGAGGAAGTCGCCTATCTCACCCAGCGTATCGTCAATTCAATCCTCCAGCGGCCCATGACGCACATCAAGCACGAAATCGGCCACCACGACCCCGGCACCGTCATTCACCTCGTTAAGCGCCTGTTTGGTATAGAAGAAAGCGGATAAACCCGTTCAAGAGGAGCCAACATGACGTTTCCGATCACGCGCCTGCGCCGATTGCGGAGCAACCATGTCCTGCGCCGGATGGTGCGCGAGACTCGCCTCAGCCCCGACAATCTCATTATGCCCCTGTTCGTCAAGCACGGCTCCGGCGTCAAAAACGAGATACCCTCGATGCCCGGCCAGTACCAGTTCTCGCCCGACACGCTGGCCGAGGAAGCGCGCAACATCGAGCAGGCCGGCGTGCCAGGCATCATTCTGTTCGGCATCCCGCAGATCAAAGATGAGTTGGGATCGGAAGCGTGGGCGGACGAAGGTATCATCTGCCGATCGATCGAGTCCGTCAAACGTGGCTGCCCGGACCTGTGCGTCATCACCGACGTGTGCATGTGCGAGTATACCGACCACGGCCATTGCGGCGTCGTCAAAACACGGCGCGACGGCGTGCTCGATGTCGACAACGACGCCACGGTCGACCTGCTCGTTCGCCAAGCCATCGCCCACGCACGCGCCGGCGCCGATATGGTTGCCCCGTCCGACATGATGGACGGCAGAGTGGGCGCAATACGCAAGGCGCTCGATGAGGCCGGTATGGCCGACGTGCCCATCATGGCGTACAGCGCCAAGTTCGCGTCTGCCTTTTATGGGCCGTTCCGCGACGCCGCCGAGTCGCCCCCGCAGTTCGGCGACAGGTCCTCCTACCAGATGGACCCGGCCAACGCACGCGAGGCCATGCGCGAAATCCAGCTCGATATCGAGGAAGGCGCCGATATCGTCATGGTCAAGCCGGCCCTGCCGTACCTCGACATCATCCGGATGGCCCGCGACCGGTTCGACGTCCCGCTGGCGGTCTACAACGTCTCCGGCGAATATGCCATGCTGAAAGCCGCCGCAGACAACGGCTGGATCGACGAGAAACGGGCCGTCATCGAATCGCTGCTGTCAATCCGCCGGGCCGGGGCCGATCTCATCCTCACATATTGGGCAAAACAAGCCGCAAATTGGCTGCAAGCATAGGTCCTGTCCGTCGGATCGGTCCGATCGGTCCTATAAACGCGGAGGCGCCATGAGAAACGACAAATCGCTCCACCTCTGGGAAGAAGCCAACCGAGTCCTCGTTGGCGGCGTGAACAGCCCCGTCCGCGCGTTTAAGGGAGTGGGGGGGACGCCCTTCTTTGCGGTGTCCGGCCTCGGGGCGCACGTCACCGACGTTGACGCCAACGTCTACATCGATTACGTCCTCTCGTGGGGGCCGCTGGTGTTGGGGCACGCCCACCCGCACGTCGTCGAAGCCGTCTGCCGAGCCATGGAAAACGGCGCGTCGTTCGGCATTCCCACAGAATCCGAAATCCGGCTCGCCGAAAGGATCTGCGCCCGCATCCCGTCTATCGAGAAGGTGCGCCTTGTCAACAGCGGTACCGAAGCCACCATGAGCGCGATCCGCCTCGCACGCGGCTACACCGGCCGCGATTTCATCGTCAAAGCCGAAGGCTGCTACCACGGCCACGCCGACACCCTCCTCGCCAAAGCCGGCAGCGGCATCGCCACGTTCGGCATCCCCGCCTGTCCCGGCGTGCCTTCGCTGCACGCACAGCACACCCTCACTATGCCGTTCAACGATCTTGACTCTGCTGAGGCCCTGTTCAGCGAACACGGCGACAATATCGCCTGCCTCATCATCGAGCCCGTCGCCGGCAACATGGGCGTCGTCCTGCCCGAACCCGGATACCTCAAAGGTCTCCGCGCCCTTACGTCCCGCTACGGCGCGCTGCTCATCTTCGATGAGGTGATGACCGGCTTCCGCGTCGCGCTCGGCGGCGCACAGGAGCGATACAAGATCACGCCCGACCTCACCACGCTGGGCAAAGTCATCGGCGGCGGCTTGCCCGTCGGCGTGTACGGCGGCCGGGCAGACATCATGGACCACCTCGCGCCCGTTGGCCCCGTGTACCAGGCCGGCACGCTCGCCGGCAACCCGCTCGCCACGTCTGCCGGCCTTGCCACGCTGGACATCCTCGAACAAGAGGGCACGTTCGAGTACGCGGAAAACGCTATGACAACGCTGAGCGACGGTCTAGGAGAGATAGCGCGCGAAACCGGCGTTCCCGTGTTCCAGACGCAAGCCGGCTCGATGGGCTGCCTGTTCTTCCACGACGGCCCCGTCCGCAACTACGCCGGCGCCGCACAGTCCGACACCGCCCGCTACGCCAGATTCTTCCACGGCATGCTCCATCGCGGCGTCTACTTCGCCCCATCCCAGTTCGAAGCCTGTTTCACCAGCATCGCACACGACCACGGCACAATTGAAAAGACGCTGCACGCGGCAAGGGAAGTTTTTAAGGAGCTGGGCTAACTTCACGGACGAACACGGACGGGCACGGACGAACACCGACGATGTTTTTTTCTGCTGTCCGTGTCGGTCCGTGTCCGTCCGTGCAAGTCCGTGCAAACAGAAAGCGGGCGCAGCCTTTTTCCAACTGCGCCCGCTCTTCCTACAGCCTCCGGTCTCCAGCCTACAGCCTTCTCTACACCAGCGGCGTCTTTCCCGGCACGGCGACCGGTTCGAGCGGGTACGGGCCCAACTCGAGTTTTTCCGGGCTGAGATCGAGCTTGGACGAGTTCATCACCCAATCGAACTTCATGGCCCGGCCGGTATAAGCGCTCATCCTGATCATGATGGCCGTCATCGTGCTCTCAGCGACCTGCCGGCCTTCGTTGAGCGGTTTGTTGTTGCGGATGGCGTCGACCATGTCGGCATACTCGCGAATGGCGGGGTCGTACGATTCGCTCTCGTACTTCCACGGGTTTTTCCCTTTGATGTTTGCGCTGCCGAAATCGAAGTAACACACGCCATTCGACCCGACAATCTTCTGGTCACACCGGTCGGACACGCCGTCGATCTGCGCGCCCATGTACCCCACCAACGCGCCGTTCGGATACTCGAGTTCCGCGGCGAAATGATCCCAGATATTGCCGTACTCGGGCGCGTCGCGGGCTTCGCGCCCGCCCGTCGCCAGACACTGCGAGGGCGCCGAGCCCATCACCCAGTTCACCAGGTCGAGATTGTGTACGTGCTGCTCGACCACGAAATCGCCCGAAAGCCACGTCATGAACAGCCAACGCCGCAACTGGGCTTCCATCTCCGACCGCGCCGGGTCAACCTTCGGCCCCCAACCCATCATGCCGTCGCCGCACCGCACGCACTGGCCCGCCACGACGTCGCCGATCTGGCCGTCCCTGATCCGCTGCACGGCTTCCATGATCTGGCGGGCGCGGCGCATCTGCGTCCCTGCAACGACCACGAGGTTCTTTGCCTTGGCCTGGTCGGCCGTCTCGATAAACTTGCGCACGTTCACCGGGTCCGTCGCGATTGGTTTCTCGACAAACACGTTTTTGCCTTTTTCTACCGCATACTGGAAATGGATCGGGCGGAAAAACGGCGGCGTCGTCAGGATCACCATGTCGACGTCGCTGTCGATGACTTTCTTGTAGGCATCCCAGCCAACGAACATTTTTTCCGGAGTGACTTTGTAGATATCATCGACGGCCAGCTTGCGGCGTTTGAAACTCGATTTAATGTCATCCGGCGCTTTCTCCAGCCGATCCTGGAACAGATCGCCGATCGCTACCAGTTCAACGCCTTTTGACGACTCGGCGCAGTCTGAAATGCCCGCGCCAATGCCGCGCCCGCCAAGGCCGATCAAGCCGACGCGGATTTTATCGCTGCCAGCCGCGTACGCTCTCCCCGATTTCAGCAACGATGCCGCACCCAGGGCCGCCGACGCCGCGCCTACAGCGGCCATGAACGTCCTGCGACTCACACCTTCCTTTTTCGTGTCCATGACGATTCCTTTCAAACCTTGGGTTGAAACCATAGAATAAAACTTCGCCGAGGCAAGAACAAGTCAATACGTTAATCATCAAGTTTTCTTAATTTGTCCTTTGTCCTTTGTCATTCTCATTGCTTTCCCCGCCCCGCCCGCGCTATCTTGTCCGGCATGAAGGAAATGACGTCCCGCGACCGAATCCTGGCCGCACTCCGCGGCCAACAGCCCGACCGCGTCCCCATCTCCACCTACGAACTTGTCGGCTACAACTCCCGGGCGTTTGAAAACAACGACCCGTCCTATTCCGCCCTGATGGACCTCATCCGCGAGAAAACCGATTGTCTCTGCATGTGGAGCCCCGAGTCCAGCGAGACCTTTCTCCAATCCGCCTATCCCGTCGATATGGACGTCCTCGAAAAACGCATGGCGGGCGCAAAAATCGTCCACCGTACCCTCCACACGCCGCTCGGCGACCTCACCAACACCTACAAGATCTTCGACGATGTCCACACCACCTGGGTAACCGAACATTGGTGCAAAAACCTCGAGGCTGTCGACAAAGCCCTCGCCGTCCCGTACGAACCGGTGACGTTCAACGCCGCCGACCGCGTCCGGATCGACCACGAACTGGGCCATAATGGCATTGTCATGGACAGCGTCGCTGACCCGCTGTGGGTGGCCGCTGACCTGATGGAATTCGGCGATTACACCGTCTGGGCGCTCACCGAACCCGACGATTTCGCCCGTACCATCGACGCCATGCACGTCCGATGCATGGAAAACCTCCGAAGGCGGCTCGATGCCGGCCCCTGCGACCTCTACCGGATCTGCGGCCCCGAATACGCTACCCCGCCCTACCTGCCGCCGGAGTTTTTTGACCGGTTCGTCACGCCGTACGTCAAGGAGATGACCGACCTGATCCACAGCCGCGGCGCGCTCGTCCGCCTCCACTGCCACGGCAAGATCGGCCAAGTGCTCGATTACATTGTCGCGACCGGCGCAGACGCCGTCGACCCGTGCGAAGCGCCACCCGACGGCGACATCGAGCTGGCCGACGTCAAACGGAGAGCCGGCGACCGCCTCTGCGTCTGCGGCAATCTCCAACTCAAGTTGCTGGAACACGGCTCCGCCGAAGACGTCGCCCGGGCCGTCCGCGGCTGCATGACGGCCGCAAAGAAAGGCGGCAGATACATCATCCTGCCCACCGCCGCGCCCATTAACACGCCCCTCGCCCCAAAAACCGCCAAAAACTACGCCACCTTCGTCGAGACGGCACTGGCGGAAGGACGTTACTAAGTCAAAGAGACGGCACTGTGGCAACCACTTCAATTGGTACCGCCTTACAGACGGTCTCATTCACTATAATCTCCAGACGGTAAAGACCCGGATTGACGCGCTGTTTGGCCAGCGGGAGAAAACACTGAATTCCTGCTGACGTGACGGGGCACGTTGCTTCCCTCTTGGCGATAGGCTCCGTCGTATCGGCCGCGCGCAAATAGACTTTAACTGATGCGGGGGCGTTGAGGCACAACACAGTAAACTCAACGCCTAATCCGCCCGATTTCAGCTCGCGAGCAGATACGATGGTCCCTTCCCGAATCAGGCGCGCCGACCGCCACAGCCGCTTTTTAAATGGCCCAATTGAGAAGTTGCCTGCGGCCACCCCCGGGTTTCCCGCACCGTTGGGTTTTGGGAGCAGAGTCTCCGTTGATTCCCCAGTTACGTCCTTCAAAGCCTTTCCCAGCGTCACAACTTGCTTCTTGTTCGCAACGCACAGTTTCTGCATGACGTCTTGGATCACGTTCTCGCCGTGGTCTTTGATCAGTTTCTCTACGACTTCCGTCGCCACCGCGTAGTAGGCACTCTCTAATTCCGGGGAAGGAGCGGGCTCGTACCCCAGGAAAGGCCAAGTCGCCAGATCGGCTTGGGCACGCCCTTCCGGAGTTGTCAGATCTTCCCACATGTGCAGGAACTGTCGTCCAGGCTCATGTCCAAGGAACTTCTCGAGGCAGTGACTCGCCACGCAGTTTGCCGCCCCTTCAGAAAACCAGCGGCCGAATGGAAACAGTTCGCCCGAGGCGGCGTCAAGGATAGCCAGTTCCGCCGTTTCATGTATGAGGATTCCCGCCGGGGAAATCTGCATTAATTGAGCCCGCGCCAAGAAACGATTCAGGCGCGCCTCGGTGTCCAACCTTGAAACGTCATCCTCCATCGCCCGGACAGCAACAGGATAAAGTATGTTGTGCCCAAAGGCTTTTCCTCGTATGGAAACTCCTTTTCCCGACTCCACTTTGCTGAAAACAGAAACGCTATAGTGAATAGTGTGATCGTCCGACGAATAGGTAATTTCGGGCGGCTCGTATATCAGCTCGCTTCCGCGCGCGCGCGCATCATCGCTGCGAACGAATCCAGGAACCGATGGGCCTCCCGCAAGGGCGGCGTCCAGCGCCTCCACGGAATAGAGTCGAAGATGCCGAAGGTCTGGCATGCCCAGGCCCATTTCCTGCATCTGCTCGAGCACCTGGCTAAAAACCTTCTTCATATTCTCGGTAGGCTTATCAAGAGCCAGGTCATCGGCGATTAGTTGCAGCGCCTCATCCTGATAACGAGCCAACTTCGCCAAATTATCTTCATCCGAAGCGCCTGAGGCGAACAAGTCATCCAGTCTTGGCAGGATTTGCTTTGCCGCATTTTCCATTCCGCGCTCATACTCAACCGTCACCACGGATCCTGTCAGTGTCTGCCAAGAGCCAGTTTCTTTGTCCAAAGCGACAGGACCGCATTGTGCCACCAGCAACGCTAAGTAGAATACCCCCATTGTCCGCTCCTTTCCTGGCCGGGGCCAATCGGCGCCGGAACTTCCGCGACCCCGCCCCGTGAAGTATAATACTCATCCAAACGTCCACTTTGTACATGGATGAGTGCCATGACTCCATTGAAGCTCCTTAATAAATGTGCGGTGATATCCGTAGTCGGTCTTCTTGCAGTGTCCCCAGCTTGGGCAAATCCCGCGCCTCAAGCAGGCCAGGACGCGATCGTGCTTGAGAACGATGCCTGCCGGATAATGTTTGACGCGGAGCACGGCGCGCTTCAAACGATCATAAACCGCGCTTCGGGCGATTCCTGTCTCAAGGACGGGGATACAGGCACTATGCCGTTCCGGGTATACGCGGATCTGACCAGCGAATTTGAGATCCGCACGAATGAAAAGTTCCAGTTGGTTTTCGACGATCCTGAAACGATAACTAAAACACTCGTCCAGCCCGGCACAATGCATTTGACGAAAGTCGAACGCGCCAGCCTTCTGCAATTGCAGTATGAAGGGCAGGGATTCCAGATTGTGTTGGGGGTGCGCCTCAACGAGCAGAGCCCATCTTCGGACTGGTCGCTGCGAATCACCAACGTGGGAAAAGAACCGCGCGAGTTCCTCGCCTGTTTCCCCTATCTCGATGGCGTGCGCCTCGGCCCGGACCCTTCGAACAACATGGCCACAGCCATGGACCAGGCTGGTCTCGCGGTTCCGGCATGGGAAAGAAAAGGGGGCGTGCTGGGCGAAAGCAACCAACTCTCGATGCAGTGGCATGCTATTTGGAGCCCGGCGTCGCGTGATGCGCTGGCCCTAATCTTCATGGACGCCCAGGTACACCCAAAACGGTTGCTGCTTAAAGAGCCGACCGTCGCACTGCATCACTTTCCCTCGATAAGACTGGCGCCCGGCGAGTCGGTCGACCTGCCTTCTGTCCGGATGGTTGCTTATACCGGCGACTGGCGGCCGGGCGCTCGATACTATCGCGCGTGGTATGACCAGGCCTATGCGCACGTGGCCCCGCCGGATTGGTTCCGGCTGTCCAACGGCGAAAATGGCATTCATTTCAAGAAAGCCGAGCCAGGAGCCAAGGCGGATTACCAGGGCCAGGTGACGCTGGACAGTTTTCGCGAATTGCCAATGGCGCAGATTCGTACACCCATTGACAATTGGGAGTACGCCTTCTATTGCCAGACTTCCATGAGAATGAAGAATCTCCCTTATTTCCCGCATACGGACGGCGACAACGTCGTGCGGGAAGATATGGGGGGCGCAGAGGCCATGCGCGAAGGGATTGCCGGCGTGCACCGTCTCGGCCTGCACGCTACGCTCTACGTGGAAGGCTATATCGTTCACGAGGAAAGCGACCTCGCCAAGGCCGGCAAGGCGGAGCGATGGGCCGTTATGCAGAAAGACGGATCGCTCATCGGCCCCTACACGAAACAGGGCTTCTACCACATGTGCCCGGGCAGCATCGAGTGGCAGGATCATCTCGCCGGCATGGTTGCCCGTCTATTGCGCGAGACGGACGCGGATGCGGTGCGTCTCGACTCGTTGGGATTCTATTACCTGGCGTGCTATAACCCCGCGCACCAACACAATACCCCCTTCGGGTACAACGAGTGGGTCGGACAGTTGCTTGCCAAAGTGCGGGCGGCCGCGGTCGCGGTGAAACCCGACGTCCTGTTATTGACGGAGGGTTCCGCGGATTGGTTTGGACAATGGTTTCATGGCGCGCTCACCAGCCGTTGCCCTCGCGACCTTTCGATGATGCGGTTGGCGGTCGGTCCGTTTCGTCCGTATGTGTACAGTTCTGGCGCGTTGTGGGGATCGCTTTCGGGATTTCCCGGGGGCGGCTGCACGGGGCCGGACATCCACACCATGGACTGGAACTGGCTGTGCGCGCGGTTTCCGGTACACGAAGCACTTGTCTGGGGAGATGTCAGCGATGAAGACCCCGCCTCGTCGGACCCGCAGATTGTTACGCGCCGGTTCGAGGGGGACGGCTACTGGGCCGTTGTGGCCGCCCGCCCGGAAAGTCAGGACCCCATCTGGCCGCGGGGAACCGATGTCGCCAAAGACCATTCTGAATATGTACTGACGCTGCCGGGGCTCGGGGGGCAAGTGGCCGACGCGGCGCTCTGCGATGTCGAGACACTCTCCTGGACGCCTGTCGGCCTTGAACGATTGGATAATGACATCAAGATTCGCCTCCGTACAAACTGGGCGCTCGTAATCTTGAGAAAGACTGCTGGCCCGGCTGTGGTGAGTTTCGACCCGCCGCCAGTACTTCACAAGGGTGACTCGACGGCGATTCGCCCACGGGTCCTTTGTGGGGATCCGGCGTCGCCAGTCCTTGTGAGCGCGCCGGGACTTAAGGTCTCCCCCGCACCTGCCGGCGCACCGGATGAAACTCAGGTGACCGTGCCGCCCGACGCGTTTGCCGGAAATTACGCCGTTACCATTACCGGCAACCACGTCCTCGGCGCAAAACGTTTCCTGACCGTCGAATAATGCCCATACGCATCAAGCGAGACCTCTATCGACTTCTTGCATTCCGAAATCTCAACTGCTACTCGAGAATCGTGGAAACCAGGTGGAAACCGGGGAAACCCGGAGGAAGCCCGGAACAGACCACGAATTATGGCTGGTCGTGGCTGGTTTGACTTGTCCTCTTTCTCGCTCTTATTGTTGTGCACATGAGCCCGGTGGCGCGAGTGGTTGTGCCGGGATATCCGCATCATGTTACCCAGCGGAGCGGGTTCTTAGCCTTGGGGAACTGCTGTATCAGCCCTGTGATTGTAGCATCGTCAACCCCAACACCTGCTCCGGCAATGGGCTATTGAAAACTGCGTCGAGACCTCGTCAAGAAACGTACTTCGCGGTGAACGCAGATTCTTGTTGTCCAGGCCGTCTTATAATATAATCGCCTAGGTAAATAATCGCCTAGGTAAGAGCGGGCCGGATGCGCGGTTGCGGCATGGGGCGTAAGATACGCATCCCCTTGTGGCCGGTTGTTCACGTTTGGCTCGTTGCGTTCGGAGGCAAAATAATGCGGCCTGGCTTGAGCGAGAATATGACACGAGGCCCACTGAGTCGCAGCACCGGGGCCTTTCTGCGCGACTCAAAGCCGAAACTGCTGCGCAGCCCCGGCGACCGGCTCTGAAACGAGAGTCTTATGACGATTCGTACAACACGCCACGATAACAAGCGCCAGGAGACGCAAGTGACAGACTCTGAAGGGATTGACGCTGATCTGTCCGGTGAATCAACGTCGTGTTATGCCGACAGGAAACCCAACTTTCGCTTTTTATATGGACTGGGCTAACAAGTCGCTCAAGAAGGACGCGGCAATAAACGGCCGCGCCACTTAGCCTGAGCGTTAAACGGATAATTGACCGATGGAAGAAATTGTAGAGATATTGGCTTGGCCAAGCGTGGTGCTTGTTATCGCGCTGGTTGCGATATTCAGATTTCGCCCAGATCTGGCGAATTTGATCCAGCGAATCAAGCGTCTGGGTAAGGCTGGCCTTGAAACCTATGAGGCGCAGCCATCTCAACCCGGAGATGAAAAGAAAGCGATAGATGAATTTCTTTGTACCTTCGACAACCCTCTCCTTTTGGATGGCGAGCAGATCATTCTAAAGGATCTTAAAGAAAGAAAACTCGAGGCTGCCCTTGACCGAGAAAAAGCTCTTGTAAGGTCGCTTGCCTCAGCGCATATCATCCATCAGTTTGAGCGGGTGTATGGGTTGCTCTGGGCCAGGCAATTGGAGCTACTTCGCTTCCTTAACGCACGTGAGGGGGGCGCGGATATAGCGGATTTGGTAGTGTTTTATGAAATGGGGAAAAAGGATTTCCCAGCAGTGCATGAGAATTATCCATTTGATAAGTGGCTGGGGTTCCTGGAATCGGTCAACTTCGTTGCAAAGCATGACTCTCACGTTTTCATAAGTGTAGCTGGGCGGGAGTTTCTAAAGTATTTGGTGGCAACCGGGAAGCCAGGTCCATCTTATGGCTGAGAAGAATATCCGTCTGACTCTCTCTTCCAGCGGACGCGCAAATAACACGCACTGCTGACGGCTGGGTTCGGGCCAAGAGCCAATCGTGAACGAAGTGGCAATCAGAGAGGTGCCTGATTTTGGACGTTGAGCGGCTAATTCGCGAACTGTTCCCAGATTTACAGGGGGTTTGAAAAAGATCAAGACCAACATTGATCCATTAACTGACTGGAAGGGTTTCTACGAAGCGCTTGAAAATGAAATGCCGTGAGCCGTGGTAATCATTGCTGGTGCTTTCTTGGATGCACAGTTGAGACATTTGATATCCAAGTTCCTTATTGATGATCCCAAAACTGTAGACGCGCTTCTTGGCACAGAAAATACCGATTGTCCGCTCTCCTCTTGGTTCAAGAATCAAAACTGCATATTGCTTGGGGCTGATCAGCAAAAGCATGTATGATGACCTTAACGCCATTAAGAAAATCAGGAATAGGTTTGCTCACAAAATGCACGATTACACATTTGACGAGCCCGAGATTGTCAGTTGGTGCAACTCGCTGAAACTGGCTAGAATGATAATTGATGTAGGATCTCACTTGTCGAAGACACATGGAAGCATGTTCCTTCTGGGCGTAACTCAGCTTGCGAATCGGCTTGCTTTGAAAACTAAAGGAGTGGAGCAAAGCCGAAGAACTGTGCCGAACGACCCTAAAGTGCGTCAGGTAGTGTTTGACTGAAGTCGCCATGTACACGCTCGGCGGCGGCGTGGACTACGCGCCGTATGAAGCGACCCGGAAGTTCTGCTTCCATCACAGTGTTACGATCTCCCAAAGAAGCAGATTGCCCAACCACCGGTTGCGGCGAACTGCGAAGACTCCGCGGCGAGACCGTAGCGTTATGTGTCGGCTACAGAAATGGAGGTAATTCATGTATTACATCGTTGAGACCGGGAAATCATTCGACCAGGCGTCGGCGGACCTCGAATCGGCGGTTAAACGTCATGGTTTCGGGGTGCTGCATATCCACGACCTTGGGGCCACGCTTCGCAGTAAAGGCATTGCGTTCGATGAGCAGTGCAAGATTTTTGAAGTCTGCAATCCGGGGCAGGCCGCAAAAGTCTTGTCCGTTGATATGCGCCTGAACATGGCGCTGCCGTGTCGCATCTCGGTGTTTACGGAGAAAGGCAAAACGAAGATTGGCCTTATCAGGCCGGTGCAAATGCTTTCGGCGCTGTCTCAGGATGCGGCGTTGGTTCAAGTAGCCAAAGAGGTCGAGGAAAAGACCATCCAGATGGTCGATGAGGCGAAATGAGCGAATAGCGGAACAGCCCGTGTACGTGTCTCAACGCTCAGGCAGGACTATCGTGTCTATTCAGACCGAATCGAACTGTGGACCATTGCTGCCGGCTTACCTGCGCCTGCGGCTTGCGTCAGCGCCGCGATGTGCGCGCGCCACACCTGGCGTAGCTCGATGGCGACCCGCACAATCACGGCCACGTTAAACACAAATGCCGTCCATAGCACCGTTTTCACCAGCCAGAGCGGCCCGGGCACGTTGTTGATAAACCCGCGCCAATCACCGTCGCTGAGCATACCCAGCAGTTGCCCTGCCACCACAATGAAGGGAAACACGCACATCAGGGCGAGCGCCGTGAAGTACAGGTTCACCACGGGCCGCGCCTCCCGCAGCCGCCTCCCACTCCGCGATATCCATACGGAAAACAGCACCCAGCCAACCAGTGTAGGGATGGCCGGGCCCGCAAAAGAAACCAGCGCCCGCTGCCACGGCTCGACCTCCGCGTAAAGTTTCAGCCCCGAACTTGGATGTCCGCTGATTCCCCAGAAATCGCTGTCCGCCAAGCTGAATTTGCCAAACAGAATGGCGAATAGCGCATGACCGCCTTCATGGAAAAGCAGGTAAACAAAGATCAGAACCAAAGCCAGCAGGAGATAGTGGAACGTCGCCCGGCTGGCCAGCCTGTGTTGCGCGTTCTTGGATTTACGCGCCGCCAACGCCCACACCCCCGACAGCACCAGTATCACGACAAGCACCCGCGAATATACCTGCCAGCCCGTCATACCCAGCGGACGTTCCGACACGTAAACTTTCCCGCCTCCGCCCCCGGAATCCTGCTCAACCACCAACCTGTGGATCCCCGGCTGGATGTCGCGGCCGGCCCCACACTCGCCACCAGACACGGTCGCACTGAAAATCAATGTGTCGCCGCTCGTTATGGACAGCCTCAACAGGTCTTTCCGCGCCTGTGGAACCACCAGGATCTTGAAGGAATCCAGCGGAGCGGACGTTTTGAAGTCCGCGGAAGTCTCCAACTGGCCCGGGGCGAGTTCTGCAACGCACAGGGCATCGGCCGGGTCAATTCTCACCCGCACCCCCTGTCGCGTCGCACGCATCGAAACCCACGAGCAAGTAATGCCAACGAGCACGCAAAAGGCTATCCTAAGAAACTTCTTCACATAAACCTCCTTTCAAGCTTCTTTTTTTAATCTAATACCCCGTTACGCGTCAAACCTTCTTGAACCGTTCTAGTTCCGGACGTACAATGGCCGGACATTCGACGCGTGCAGGGCGTCGCGCGCGCGGCGCAAACCGAAGGGGAGGCGCGCTTCTGCTAATGTATCACACCGGACAACGTTCAACGGCAATTCTTGTTTCCGTAACTTGCCTTTTCCTGGCCGGCATTGCCGCCGCGGGAGGCGCGCCGTCCTGGCTGGATGGGTTTGAATCGCGGCGTGACATCCTGCTTAACCAGTACGCGACCGGCGGGAGCGCCGATCTCTACAACGACCTTGCCCGCCTCGCCCTCGGCATGGCCCCCAGCGGAGCCGGCATCGATAATGCCATCGGCATGCTCAACGCGCGCCAGGATACGGCCGATTTCAAATTGCCGGGCCTGATGCGCCTGCTGTATCGCCACGCCGGCGACCCCCTCCTCAGCGCCGACGTCAAGAACGGGGCGCGACAGGCCATCCTTGCGTTTAAATATTGGCCTGACGAACCGGGCGCGGACTCGATGTGCACGTGGACCGAGAACCACCAAATCCTGTTGACTGCCGGCGCGTATCTGGCCGGCCAACTCTACCCGGACGAGATCTTCACCAACTCCGGCAGGACCGGCGCCGAAATGATGGCGGTTCACAAGCCAAGGATTCTGCGCTGGCTCGATTTGCGGTACCGCACGGGGTTCAGCGAGTGGCTGTCCAACGTCTATTACAACGAGGACCTGCCCCCGCTGCTGGCCCTCGCCGACCTCGCCGAAGACGCCGACCTCGCCCAGCGGGCCAAAATGGTGGTCGACCTCCTGCTGCTCGACATGGCGATCAACAGCCACCGGGGCATTTTCGGCAGCACGCACGGGCGGAGCTACGAGGACAGCAAGAAATGGCCACAGAACGAAAGCACCAGCGATATCGAGTGGCTCATGTTCGACCAGGCCACGCTGCACAGCGGCAACATGTCCGCCACATGTTTTGCCTTGAGCGAAGCCTACCTCATGCCCGAAGTCATCTATGAAATCGCAAACGACACCGAGCGGTACGAAAACATCACCCGCCAGCGAATGGGACTCCGCATCACCCCCGATAACGCCGGCGGGCTCTCGTTCGATCTCCACAACTACGAAGACGGGATGGTTTGGCTGTCGCTCGAGGCGTATTGCCACCCGCTCACGTTTCCGACGTTTGTCGAGATGCTCGACGCCTACAACTGGTGGGACAACTCGTTCTTCGAGCCCTTCGAAATGTTCCGGGGCCTGATCGAACTCTGGCGCGACGAGGGAACCCTGTCGGTCGAGGTTGCGAAATTCGAATACGACCTGACGCGCAACGTCCGCGACGAGGTCAACATCTACACCTACCGCACGCCCGATTACATGCTCAGTTCCGCCCAAAGTTACCGCCCCGGCTACGGCGGCGATCAACACCATATCTGGCAAGCTACACTCGGCGGCAATGCCGTCTGCTTCACCACCCACCCCGCCCAATACGCCGGCGACACACCCAACTACTGGACCGGCGCCGGGTGGCTCCCCAAGGTCGGCCAATACAAAAACGTGGCCATCATCGTGCACGACGCCGAGGACGAAGGCCGCAGCGGGCTCTACTTCCCCGTCACACTCGATTTCACCCATGCCTGGCTGCCCCGTGAAGAATTCGACGAGGTGGTCGAACAAGACGGCTGGGTGTTCGCACGCCACGACAACGCCTACCTGGCGCTCCGCTCGCAAAACCCTTACGTCTGGCAAATGGACGCCGCCGGCGACCCGTACATGGAAATGGTCGTCCCCGGCCGCAAGAACGTCTACATTTGCGAACTCGGCCGGCCCGAAACCCACGGGACCTTCGCCCAGTTCGTCGAGTCCGTATCGAGCGCTGGGCTGGTATTTGGAACGCTTGGGGCGGTCTATCATTCTCCATCGCAAGGAGTATTCGGGTTCTCCTGGGATGGCGCCCTCACCCACAATGGCGCGGTCGTAAGTCTTTCCGGCTATGGACGTTACGATACGCCCTACGGTTCCGCCTCGTTCCCCGCCAATAACATCCAGCTCGAGCATAACGGCCACCGGCTCACCCTGGATTGGCAAGCCCAGACGCGCGAAACAAGTTTCACGCCGGCGCCCGCCATGGCGTCAGCCGCACTTGGCCTCGCCGCCGCCGCGCTCGCTGCGATGGCCTTCCGCCGGTTGAGACATTAATTCAGGCCGGAAAACCAGCAAAAAAAGAAGGAAAAAGTTCAAAGGAATAAGATGAACCAGCAACCGTACAACGACAAAATCCGGAAAGAGATGATCCTCCGCGATCACCTCGCCGCCGCCAGAACCGTACTTGCCAACGAAAGAACCATCCTCGCCTACCTCCGCACCGCACTCGCTACCATCGCCGCAGGCGTCGGCCTCATCGAGCTGACCACCACCCCAGCCATGCAAACCGTCGGATGGATCCTCCTGCCGGTCGGCGCCGCCTGTCTTGTCATCGGTGTAATCCGCTATCTTCAGTTCAAACAGTGCATTTCCAAACTGACCCGGGCGGAAAACGAGCTGGAATCCGACTAGCCGGCGGGGCGGGTATGTTCCACCGCGTGTCCGCGCCGTTTCAGGACGTTTCGGGCGTTTCGTTTCTACATCCAGCCGCAACACCTAACCAATAAACGCCAAAACACCTCACAATCAGTCGCCACTCAACCCGTTTAGATGCAATCTGTTACGCATCTTTACCGATCTGATTTCTCTTCAGGGCACGTTTTTTGCTTTCGACCTCCCGGCGAGTGATTTGGAGGCAGTGGAGCAGCATGCACAGGTTTGGCAGGCGTCAGTTTTTGAAGTTGGCGGGGGGGCTGGGAATCTCGGAAGTTTTCAGCGGCTGCATTCCGAGCGACAATGCATATTACCGTGCGGGACGTGCGCTCGGCACTGCCCATAAAGACCGGATACGCATCATGTTGCGCCAGTTTATCCTCGAGTTCCCCGAGTACCTCGGAATTGTCAGAGACGACGATGCAGACAAGGCCGATTACATGTCGGTTTCCTTCAAGCTGGACGAAATCGAGAAGCGGGCCGACCCAAACACCCTCGAAGTCCTGTCTGAAACCATATCCAGCAGCGAAACCCTCGCCGGGACCCTCTACGACCAAAGCCCAAACAACTACTACAAACTGCTGGGGATCGCCGACGGCGCGTTTGGGCCGTACATGCGCAAGTTCCTGTTCACGCTCCAGTGCCTCGAGGTGACCATGCCGCGCCTGAACTACATGAACCCGGGTCTGTGTTCGGCGCTTCTGTTGCGCTCTTCGGCCACGTCCTTTGGCGAGCCGGTGCTGGCCAAGAATTTCGACCTGCTCAACGTGTGCTGGTACGGCTGTGTCACGCGCAAAACGCGGCCTGGCGGAAAGCTGCCCTCGCTGGATAACACCCTCAGCATCCTCCCCGGCGCCGTCTCGACGCTCAACCCATACGTCTGCATCACCCACAACACCCTTCTCGGCGCTTTTTCCAACGGCCGCTACCTCCCCGGCACCTGCACCGAACAAGATATGGTCGAGCTATGCAGGTCGGTGGACGAAGCCATTGAATTCCTTTGCGAAACCGACAACGGCGGCTACTTCCTGTTTCCCATGGCCGACGCCGAGGACAACATCGCGCTCGTGGAAAGCACCCCATACGGCAAGGAAGTCGTTGTTCCGGACGCCGATTACCTCGTCGTGACCAACCATTCGCAATGCCCGCATCCCCATGCGCCCGACGGCGCCGTCAGAACCGAAATTCCCCCCGACACCTTCATCCGTCACGGGCGCCTCACCGACCTCGTCAGACAACGCCTCGCCAGAAACGGCAAGTTCAGCCTGGACGACATCAAGGCCGTGTTCGCCGACCACGAATACGGCGGCGGCCTCAACAGCCTCTGCCGCCACTCGTCCATCGCCGGCACCATCAGCACCGTCATCATGCTGCCCCGGTCCCGCCGGATGCTGGTGGCGTCGGGCCACCCGTGCGAAACGCCGTTTCTTGAATACACGTTGGATTAGCCCCGCGCGGCCCTATCTGGCACAGCGATTGCTCATTCACCGTCAACCGCGCGGCCACTGTGTAAAAACTCTACAGGAGACACACCTATGCGCTCGAAATGGAACAAGGCCCGGTACGTGCTGGTAACGCTGGCGGCCGTATTCCTGCTGGCGGGGATCTCCGGCTGCTCGAAGAAGTCTGAGGAATCCGAAATGCTGGGAAGTCCTCAGGGCGCTTCGGAAACATGGCCCGAGGAAGAATTGAACACCGTCCAGGTGTCGATGGTGGAGTTCGAAATCGAGATGCCGAAACTGCTCCCGCCCGGCCCGACCAAGTTCATCGTCACCAACAACGGCCAAAACTCGCACAACTTCGCGATTGAAGGCCCGGAGGGTGAACGCCTCCTCTCGGAACAGCCGCTCAAACCGGGCCAGAAAGGCATCATGCAGATCGACCTCAAGCCCGGCAAGTACGTCGTCTATTGCCCCGTCTTCAACAACCGCGACCGGGGAATGAAAGTCGACCTGACAGTATCCAACGAATAGATAGCATTCGGTCTACCCGCCTATAGGCTTTCCTGCCAGGAATATTCCGCGCCTCCCAAAAGTTCCCTTTGCCGAACCGAAGTCCCCAAGGAGGCTCTCATGGAAAACTGCGTGATGCCGCTCATCAACGAAGAAGCACCCAGCTTCACCGCCGAGACTACGCAGGGCGTCATCCATTTCCCCGACGACTACAAAGGCAAATGGGTAATTCTCTTCAGCCACCCGGCCGATTTCACCCCGGTCTGCACCACGGAATTCATGACGTTCGCCACGCTGATGCCCGAGTTCAAAGCGCTCAACTGCGAACTGATCGGCCTGTCCGTCGACAGCGGGTTCAGCCACATCGCCTGGCTCCGCACCATCAAAGAAAAGATCAAATACCGCGGCATGGAAAACGTCGAGGTCACATTCCCGCTCATCGCCGACATCAAAATGGACGTCGCAAAACGGTTCGGCATGATCCAGTCCGCCGCAAGCGACACCAAGGCCGTCCGCGCCGTGTTCATCATCGACCCAAAACGCAAAGTCCGCGCGATCCTCTATTACCCGCTCTCGACCGGCAGAAACTTCCAGGAACTCAAGCGGCTGCTGATCAGCCTGCAAACGTGCGACGCCCATGAATGCGCCACGCCCGCCGACTGGCAGCCCGGCGACGACGTGATCATCCCGCCACCCGGCTCATGCGGGGCCGCCAACGAACGAGTCGAAAAGGCCGGCGACGGATACTACTGCCTCGACTGGTTCATGTGCTTCAAAAAACTCCCCAAAGAAAACCTCAAGCTCGGCGCAATAAAATAGTCCTCCCCATCTGGGACACCTCCCCAGCATGTTGGGACGCCCCCCGGCCGCGCTTTAGCGCGCGTTGCGGGGGGTGTCCCATTTTCTGCACTTTCCTGTAACTTAATCTGTCATTCCACATTCACCATTTCCGCTAGAGCGCTTTAATATTGAGATGCGTAAAGCCGCAGGCCGCAAAAAGCGGGGACAGACACGCTTTTCAAACTGCCGAAAAGCGAGTCAGTCCCCGTTTTTTGCTCATGTAAGTGCGGCGCATTTCAAGGTTAAAATGCTCGAGGGTTTGCGGCCCACCTGCCGTATACTACCCACGGAGACGTTTCCTTCGACCAGCACTGGCTCCACGCGCTCATCGCCCCGCGCCCCATGCTCGTCCACGTCGGCAAAGACGACGCATGGGGCAACCCGCCCGGCGAACAAGCCGCATTCGACGCCGCCAAATCCGTCTGCGACTTCCTCCACGCCCCCAACAACCTAACCGTTTACATGGCAACTACGGCCACCACGACCCCAACGGCCCCGAAGGCGCCGATTCCTGGGAAGCCGCCCTAGAGTTTCTCGAACGGCATTTCAAACCTTAGCGGCTTGGCGTCTTTGCGAGAAAAAAGTACTCTCGCCAAGGCGCAAAGACGCAAAGTAAAGCTTCCTTAGTCGGTCTTTTTGACATTTCCAAGAATACTGTTCACACTGCTTGCCGAAAGCGAGGGCATCTCGATGTCGGCGAAAAAGTTGGGCGTGTTGGTGCATGGCGCGGGTTGGGTTGCCGGCGAGCATATCAAGGCGTTTAAGGCGAACCCGCACACGGACGTGCTGGCGATATCGAGCCGCAAACTCGAGAGTTGCGAACGCAAAGCAGACGAAGCCGGCCTCTCAAAAGTCGCCTGCTACACCGATTACGACAAAGCACTCGCCCACGACGGCGTCGACGTCGTGTCCGTCTGCACGCCGCAGCACCTGCATTGCGAAAACACGATCGCCGCCGCACAAGCCGGCAAGCACATCGTGATCGAAAAACCCATCGCCAACAGTCCGGCCGAGATGCGTGCCATGCGCGATGCGGTCCGCAAAGCAAAGGTGAAGACGGTCGTGAGTTTTGTTTTGCGCTGGAATCCGCTGTTCGAAACCATCAAGGCGCTCGTGGCCGACGACGCGCTCGGCAACGTCTACTGCGTCGAGACGGATTACCAGCACGACATCGCCAGTTGGTGGACCGGCTACGAGGACGCCAGAACCCGCAAGCTCGGCGTCAGCGCATTGCTGACCGGCGGGTGCCACGCACTCGACGCCGCAAGATGGTTCGCCGGGCGGGGCAGGGAGGAAGCCGCTGATCCCGTCGAGGTGTTCGCGTTCGCCGGCGGGTGGCGCAAAGGCCGCGACATCGAATACAACTATTTCAGCCATGCTTTCAATCAAGCGCCCCCGCTCGAATACGACGATCTCGAAATGGTCCTGATCAAGTTCAGCAACGGCGTGCTCGGGAAAGTCTCGGTCAATTACGGTTGCGTCATGCCCTACACGTTCCCCATCGAAGTGTTCGGCGACCGCGGCACCATCAAAGACAACCGGGTCTGGTCGCACAAGTTCCCCGGCCAGCGCAACTGGGTCGAAATCCCTACCGTCCTGCCCGAAAGCGCCGACGTCAAGCACCACCCGTTCCAGGGCCAGATGGACCATTTCGTCGACTGCATCCGCAACGGCCGCGAGTCCCACTGCAATCTAGAAGACGCCATCAAAACACACGAAATCGTCTTCGCCGCCCAACAATGCTACCAGACCCGAAAGCCCGTCGCCCTGCCGCTGAAATGACAGTTCCGAGTTATCCGTGCGAAGTGCGAGAATCTGCTAGAAAAGCAGGGACAGGAGGGACAAAAGGGACCTAAAACTCTTGTATGATGCTTGCCCCCCCGCAGACGATCGAAATGGGATCATCCTCATAGGCTCGCACGGAGAGGCAAAACCCTGATGCCAAGAAAATGCTTATGTCGCTTGTGTCCCTTATGTCCCTGCTTTTCGGGACGCGGCCACTTTCATTGAGGGAATAATGGCTTACCAAGGCGTAATGGAAGACATCGAGCGAGCCGTGCGTTTGCAGCGGCCCAACCGACTCCCCGTATTCCTCTGCAGCGAGGAGTTCGACGTCAGAGTCTGCGGCAGCCGGTACGACAAGTACAACTCCGACTCGAGCGAGATGGCCCGTGTCCAGATCGAGGCCGTCGAACGATTCGATTACGACTGGGCGTGGCTCCAGGTCGACGACTGCATCGAGTTCGAGCCGCTCGGCGTCGAGGTCAAAGGCGGCGGCGACATCCTGCCCGCGACCTGCGGCTACTTGCCCGCGACGGACGCCGCGCTCGACGACCTGCGCCGCCACGGCTACCGTGTCGAAGACCGGATGCGCGTGCTGCTCGACGCGATCGCGAAGGTGAAGAGCCATTTTGGCGGCAGCGTCTGCGTCGTCGGCAGAACTGCTGCGCCGTTCAGTTCCGCCACGCTCGCGTTCGGCATTTCAAACATCCTCACCATGATGTACGAGCGGCCCGAGTTCGTGAAGAAAGCCGTCGCATTTTTCGAGGACTACCAGATCCGGTTCGGCCTCGACCAAATCCGCGCCGGCGCAGACGCCATCTGGCTCGGCGACTGCAACGCATCCGGCCACCTCATCAGCGCCGACAACTACCGCGAATTCGCCATGATGCCCGCCCGTCGAGTCTCAGCCGCCTACAAAGAAGCCGGCGGAGTCGTCATTTATCACGCCAGCGAAGAAAACCCCGCCATGGTCGACCTGCAGGCCGGCGCGGGCTTCTCCGTCCTCAGCATCGGCCCCGGACTCGACATCCTCGAAGCAAAGGAAATCGCCCGAGACCGCGTCTGCCTCTGCGGCAACGTCGACCCCATCCGCATCCTGCAAAACGGCACCCCCGACCAAGTCCGCGAAGAAGTCCACCGCATCGTCACCAACCTCACCCGCCACGGCGGCCACCTCCTAAACTCCGGCGAAATGGTCCCCCGCGACACCCCCGAACAAAACATCCGCGCCTATGTCGAAGCCACCCGCACCGCCTGGCAAAACCGGAGGCTGTAGTCAAAGAATGAATGGGCGCGAGCCAGCGGGCGCATAGTATTGGAACGTTCTATTTCTCTTTAACCACAAAGAACGCACAGCGCACAGCGCGGCGAACCGCAACCAAAATCGGGTTTGGGGTATGGGGTATGGGGTTTGGAGGAGTTGAAGTGCGAAGTGTGAAGTGTGAAGAAAAGGTATGGGTTGTGGGCAAAAAGAGGGACACCCCCCCATATGCGTTAACCTAAGGATCAAACATGCCTTGCTGCATCCGCGATTGCTGGGTATTCCGGGCGTTTTCTTGGCCCCACGAAGGGCGAACAAGGCTTAGGTTAACGCTTATGGGACACCCCCCACAACTGCCGGGGGGCGTCCCAGACGCGCGGATTTCTGCGCGGGAAAACAGGAAAATGAAGGTTAGTAGTACAAAGAGTAGCCGTTCCTTCTTTGAGTTCCTTGCGTTCTTTGCGGTTAAAAGAGATGTGTGAACTGGCGTTCGAAGTCGTGGTAATTGTTTTCATCCTTCATCCTTCATCATTGCATTTTCCCCGCCCCGGGCACTACACTAGCTCCCCGAGGGGAATAGGAATCGCAGGGAAGAAGCCTCCTGTGTCCACTCCCCCAAGACCGCCAACCACCAGACGATACACCGTAACGGAAAAGGCGATGAAGAAAACAGAGTAGACTTCTGTGGCAGCGTATTCATCGGAAAAGATCGCGAAGCTAGTTGCCCAAGCCAGAAACGGCGGCTGGAAAGAGCTGGGCTTGTCCGGCTGTAATGTACAGGACAACGACCTCCGCACACTCATGGCCGAGCCTGCCGTGGAACAGCTTCAACTGCTGGTCCTCGCCAGCAATCAGCTTTCCACGCTTCCCCCGGAGATCGGCCGGCTCACCGCACTGACGGGGCTGTTCCTCAATAATAATCAGCTTACCACGCTTCCGCCGGAGATCGGCCGACTCACCGCACTGACAGGGCTGGGCCTCAGCGATAACCAGCTTTCTACGCTTCCGCCGGAAATCGGCGGACTTACCGCGCTGACGACGCTGACACTCAGTGGCAATCAGCTTTCCACGCTTCCGCCGGAAATCGGCCAGCTCACCGCACTGACGAGGCTGCGCCTCGACGGCAATCAGCTTTCCACGCTTCCGCCGGAGATCGGCCGGCTCACCGCACTGACGGCGCTGCGCCTCAGCAATAACCAACTTTCCACGCTTCCGCCGGAGATCGGCCGGCTCACCGCACTGACGGCGCTGGATGTCAACGGCAATCCACTGACCGACGCGCTCCTGGAGGCAGCAAATCAGGGCACCCACGCGGTAGTCGCCTACTTGCGGGGTCTCGAGCAGAAGCAGCGGATGTTCGAGGCCAAGCTTTTGCTGGTGGGCGAGGGCAAAGTGGGCAAGACTTCACTGCTGGCGGCCCTGCGGGGTGAAGAGTTTGTGCAGGACCGTCCCACCACTCACGGCATTGACGTCAAGCCGGTCAATCTTCCGCATCCTCGCGATGAGGCGGAGATCCAGCTCAATGCCTGGGATTTCGGCGGGCAGGAAGTGTATCGGATCACCCACCAATTCTTCTTCAGCCGTCACGCCCTTTATCTGGTTCTCTGGAACGCGCGGCTGGGCGCGCAGCAGTGCGACTTGGAATCCTGGCTGCGGCGCATAAAGTTGCGCGTCGGCAACGATGCAAAGATCATCGTGGTTGCTACGTATTTCTCGACCGACCTGCGGCTGTCGCGGATCGACGAGCATGACCTTGAGCGGAAGTTCCACCCCTGCATCGCAGGCTTCTGTGAGGTCGACAGCCAAAGCCAATATGGCATCGAGAAGCTGAAAAAGCTGATTGCAGAAACAGCCGCAGGTCTGCCGCAGATGGGCGAGGACTATCCGGCCACGTGGAAGGCCGCCCAGGATGAACTGCTGACCCTGGCTGTCGACCACGATGACCATCCAGGTCGGACGCACGTGCCATTCAGCGACTTCGCCGCCATCTGCCGCAAGCATAAGGTCGAAGAGCAAGCCCAAACCGTACTGGCGACAATCCTGGACCGGCGGGGGCGCATCATGTACTACGGTGACGAAGAGCGCCTGGCCGACGTGATCATCCTCCGCCCCGACTGGCTCACCCGCGCCATCAGCTACGTCTTGGAAGACCCGCAAACCAATGTTGACCGGGGTGTTCTGCAACACGAGCGTCTCCAAGCTATCTGGCACGACCACGGCGACCCCGACAAAGAGCAGTATAAGCCCCCCCTGTACCCGCTGTTCGTCCGCCTGATGGAGCGGTTTGACGTCTGCTATCGGATGGAAGACGACCAAGCGGACCTCGTAGCCCAACTCGTCAACGTGAAGCGGCCGGACGGGATTCCCTGGTCGGCGGACGACGGAACGCCGCCAGGCATAACACGTTTGAAGCTGGTCTGCCGGATGGATGAGGATCCGCCAGGGCTTGTGCCGTGGATGATCGTCCGCACGCATCGCTACAACCGGCGGCACCTCCACTGGCAGAAGGGCATTTTCCTCGAGCACGGACAGCACGGCACAGCCTTAATAGAGTTTTTCGACCGAGAGTTGACGATTCAGGTGCGGGCGGAATATCCAGCCCACCTTACGAGCATTCTCTGGGGCGCGCTGGAAGCACTAATCGACGACCGCTGGCCCGGCCTCAAGGGCAAGTACAAGATGACCGTGCCCTGTCCCGGCCATGACGAGCAGGGAAAAGCGTGCCGCGAGCGGTTCCCAATTCTGATGCTCCAAAAACGCCGAGCCGATGATAAGCTGACCGTTAATTGCAATGAATGCGGAACAGACCATCAGATCGATGCGTTGCTCACGGGCCTCGGCCGCCCACGAATTGAGGAAACTTTGGACCGCATCCATGCCGACTTGCAGAAACTGCTCGAGCGGCGATCCGTGACGTCCGCCGAGTTGGCGGAGGTATTTGGTCAACTTCGCCGGTTCATGCTGGACGAGAAGCGTGCCTGTCCGGGTTTGTTCTCACTGTTGCCGGAAAACCTCGCCAAGTGGAACCCCAAGAATTGGATGAAGGAAGCTTATCGCTTGACGCTTTGGTGCGAGCATCCCGACGAGCCGCACCCCTGTTGCCCGATCGGTAGCGGCGGACAGGGAGAGTACGTTATCAAACAGGCAAACGAGCATCTCAAAGCGATTGCACCTTACGCCGCCGTTGTAGCCCGACTCCTCACGACGGCCGCTAGCTTGGCTGCGCCAGGGGCTGGAATGATGCTGCAGCCGGCGATTGTTGGCGCAATCCGCCCCCACTTGGACATGATGAATTCAGTCGCCAAAGCGATGCTGACGGGTAATATTGATGCTCCCACCAGAATCGTCACATATGTCGGCACGAATATTGGCCCCAAGAAAGACATAATCAATCTACGCGCACTGGAAGCGCTGCTGTCGCAGCTCGATCCGGCCAAGAACTGGGGCGGTTTGCGCCCGGCCCCCACCGAATCCAACGAAATCCTTTGGCTATGTCCCGAGCATTATAGAGAATACGTTCCCGACCTGCCCGTGATTGCAGGCTAGCGAAAATCTGCGGCATCCGGTTAAGAAATGGCCGACACCATGTTAAAACTGCATGGAATCTTATTTTAGTATAGGCCCGTATCCTAAAATAAGGGATTGGATGCAGTGATGACAGCAAAAGCATTTCTCTCCTTTGCACCTTTGCGAGTGGTTTAGCCTTTATTGCACGCTGGGGCCGTCGATGCGTTCGCCGCGCTGCTGGCGTTTTTGGGCTTCGAAGTCGAATGTGCCGTAGAAGAGGCCGTTGGCGTCCATCCAGGTGGTGAGGCGGTCGAGGTCGTCGGGCGAGAGCTTGACCTCGTGGTGGCCTTTGAGGAGCATTTGCATGAGCGGGCTGGCTTTTGCGCCGAACGCGCCGGGTTGCGTCATGGGCTCGCAGTTGCCTTCGGGGAACTTGCCCTTGCCCCAGGCCGAATACGCCACGCGTTCGGCGAGCGCGTTGTACGACGCGGTGAACGCGCCCTCGGGCGCGCCCGTCAGCACGAGCGGCTTGCCTTCGGGTCCTGCTGGTTTCTCGCCGCCGTGGCATCGCACGCAAAGCTTGTCCAACACCGGCTGCACGAGGATCGGGTAGCTCAGCGGGTTCGACCCATCCGGCCCCGGCTCGATCTTCGACGCGGCCCGCTCGAGCGCCAGCGGTCTTTCGCTCCGCGGCGGCGGCGCGCTCAACCGCGGCTCGTGGCAGCCCGTACACGACGCCACCTCGGCCGGCTGCAAATAGGAGAGGCTGCGCATGATCTGCACGGCCTGCCCGCGCTCATCCAGTGCCTGAAACGCCATCGGGATCCCTGCCGGCGCCTTGAAATACGCCGAACCGTCCGGCTCGACGGGCACCGTCCCGATCACCTGTTTGCCGGGCGACGCGTTGGCCACGCCCACCCGCGGCGTGTTGGCAATCGGTGTCCCTTTCGGCAGCACCTGGACGATCCGCAGCCGTCTCACCGACCCCTTCTCGATTGTCGGCTCGCTCTCATACACGTCCTGCAGGAAGTACGTCCCCTCCTTTTCCGCGCCGGCCGGCCCGGCCGGCGCAACACGCGGGGCTTTCACTCGGGGGTGCAGCGGCACCGGCCACGCGCTGGATATGTTCAGGTCGCGGTAGAGCAGTTCCTTGTTGCCGAACGCGTCCACCAGGTACAGGCCGAACATGTTTGCCTGATTTCCCGTCGGCTCGCCGATCAGCGCGTCGTAACTGTACGCCGTCAGGAAAAACTCCGCCGAGATCGACCACGGGCTCTTGTAACACTGCCCCGGCCACCGGTCCATCTCCGGCGTCCGCACAGGCGGCTCGACAGAATACGGCGCCCGCCAGTTGGGCAGCAACGGCGCCTCGGTCTCCGGGAACGGCGCATCCGGCGTCAGCCGTGTCAGCGCCTCGAGCCCGTCCACGCCGTGCCGCACGTCCACCAGCACAATGGTTCCCGCCGTCATCGCGTGGTGTGCGCCGGCCGTCGCCATCACGCGTTGCGACCCCGGCACCGGCCGCGCTTCCCAAATGCCGGCGGGGCTCAGCGTGTTGTTGCCGTAATAGGCCGCGGGCGCGGAACCGTCCGGCCGCGTCGTCCACAGTTGCTGGTAATGCACGGCGTTGCGGTCCACGTAATCCCACCGCGTGTAGATGAGGCGGCCGTCGTTGAGCACCGCCGGGTCCCATTCCTGCGTCTCGTGATACGAGATTGTCCGGATGCCGCTGCCGTCCCGCGCCATCCGCGTCAGCGTGTACACCGGGCAGCCGATCCCCCCGCACCGGTGCCACCCCCCGCGGCGCGTCGACACAAACACCACCTCCCCGTCCGGCAGTTCTCGCGGCGCAAAATCGTCATACGGCCCGTCCGTCAACTGCCGCGCGCCCTTGTGGTGCGGGCGTCCCGCCTGCACGGCTCCATCTGCCGCAAACTCATAAAGGTGGAAATACCGCCCCGGATCGCCGTTGAGCGTATCCTGCGGCGGGGTGTCGACGGCGCAAAATGCCGCCAGCACGCTTTGCCCGTCGTGCGTCACTTCCGGTTGTATATAGCTGCCCTGCGGCAACGCCCCCGCCGCCAACTGCCGCACCGACATCGACTCGCCCGGCCGTTCGATCACAAAAAGACCCCCGCCCGGCCGCGCATATCTCCCATAATACTGCGTCAACTGATGGCTGAACGCCCCCGGGACATATTTGGCAAACACCACCGGCCCCGTGTGCGCCAGCGGATTCCCCAGCGCCAGCCGCCGCCGCGCTCCGTGCGTCCGCCACCACAGGTCTTCCCACCGCCCGTCGTCCGCGGCAACCTGCTCGACCCGCAGCGCCGCCAGTTCGGCCCGGAGCCCGTCCCACTGCGCGCTGTCGACAGCGTTGTCAACCGCCGGCTCGATGCCTTCCCGCTCGAGCCATGCCCGCAACACGTCGCCCCGCCCCAACGTCTTCTCGATCGCCGCCTCGTAGGTAGAGCCAGTTGGCCCGATCCCGATACCGTCCTGCAGCCGCCAGTCCCATTCCGTGATTTCGCGTTCTAGGATAGGCCTCATCGCGACGTCGCGCAGCGTGGGAAACGGGGGGCGCGGTTGAGGCGGCGGGAAAAAATCGACCGCCGTAGTCTGTTGCCCCTGCACGACTTCCACATTGCGCCATCGCACCGCCGCCTCGCCCGAAGTGCATGCCGCGCCCACAGTTATGAGCGCGGCCCCGCCCGTACCCTCTCCCGCAATCGTCAACCTCACGCTGCCCCCGGTCAGCCTCGCCCGCGATACCCTCCCCAGCCCCAACTTGAGCCACACCTCCGCCTCGACGCCCGCTATCAGGCCCGCCTCGCCTCTCACGGTGTACGCCCCCGCCAATCCTTCCACCGGCACGATGGCCCGCGCCTCCTCGCCCGCCGCCATCGCCATCGCCATCACCTTCAAAGGGCGCACAAACGCCACCTGTCCGCCCCCGGCCCCGCCCACCAGCGCAAAGCTGCCTTCCGTCTCAAACTCCGCCGCTTCGGTATCTGCCCCAAGTGCCACAGCAGGATGGCCGAACGTCAACGGCGCATCCGCCTCGGCTTTGGCTGGGACCACGACCCCGTACAGCGCCGCTGTCACTAACAACAAAAACCTCATGCCGGCACACTCCGATGATTCAGAACCCGGTATCGCCATTCTGCCACCAGACACTCGGTCAATCAATTCGCCATTGACCTGACAAATTTCTGATTGCTCAACAACCTCCACATGTAGTATAACAATGTGCGGTGGGATACTGCTTATAGGGAACCGTCATGGAAAAAATGTCTGAACCCATCCCTGAAAAACCACGTGCACGACTGGGGGGAACTGTAGTTTCGATGTTGGTCCTCGGCATTGTCCTGGGACTGGCTTTCCAATTCCTGAAAAAAACGGGCCTGCTGGGGAGCCCTTACCGCGACATGCTGGGGCTGGGGGCGATGTTGTCCCTGGTAGGGTCGGGCTGGCTGGTAATCAGACGCGTCTACAGCATCCGGCTGATTGTCGTGCTGTTCGGTTCAGGCACAGCCCTATTGCTCCTGACGCAGGTGATGAACGTCGTGGAAGAATTCCCCATCCCCGGGGGGATGCCCGAGATAGCCCGCAAACTCATTTTTGACGGCTACCTGCGCGAGTTGCCCCTGTTCGCGGGCGTGGGGCTGATCTTCGCGGGCTTCTACCTGTGCATCTTCGAAACCGATGCCGCCAAACGGCGCCTCGCCCAGGATACCGAACAACTCGCCCAGCAAATCAAGGAGCGCGTACGAATCGAGCAAGAACTCCGCCACAGCGAGGCCAATTTCCGCGTTCTCACCGAAACCAGCACCGCCGCCACGTTCATCCATCAGGGCAGCACGTTCCTCTATGCCAACGAGGCCGCGTTCAAATTCACGGGCTATTCCCGTGAAGAAATGCAACGGCTAAACTTCTGGGACTTCATCCACCCCGACTTCCAGGAAATCGTCAAGGCGCGCGGGCTCGCCCGGCTTAGGGAGGAATCTCCCCCTGCCCGCTACGAGTTGGCTATCATCTGCAAAGACGGCCAAAAACGGTGGATGGACCTGTCCGTCGGCACCATCCAGTTCGAAGACCGGCCCGCCGTGCTCGGCACGTTCTTCGACATCACCGACCGCAAAAAAGCCGAAGAGGCCCAGCGGGCTCTCGAAACCCAGGTACAACGCACCCAGAAGCTGGAAAGCCTCGGCATTCTCGCCGGCGGAATCGCCCACGACTTCAACAACCTGCTGATGGGCATCCTCGGCAACGCCGACCTCGCCCTGCTCGAACTGCCCCCCGGCTCGCCCGTCCGCGAAAACCTCAAAGGCATCGAAAACGCCGCCAGGCGCGCCGCCGATCTCGCCGGACAAATGCTCGCCTACAGCGGAAAGGGCCGCTTCATCGTCGAGCCCATCGATATCGGCTCGGTACTGGCCGAAATCGGCCATCTCATCGCGGCTTCGGTATCCAAAAAGGCCGTTCTCAAATACAACCTCGCCCCAAACCTGCCCGCCATCGAAGCCGATGCCACCCAACTGCGCCAGGTGTTCATGAACCTCATCACCAACGCTTCCGAAGCGCTCGGCGATAAAAACGGCGCCATCACCGTGTCCACCGGCGTCATGGAATGCGACCGGGAATATCTCCGCGGCACCTACCTCGACGAAAAACTTCCCGAAGGCCTCTACATCTATTGCGAAGTCACAGACACCGGATGGGGGATGGACGCAAAAACGCGCACCCGCATTTTCGACCCCTTCTTCACGACCAAATTCACGGGGCGCGGCCTCGGGCTGGCCGCCGTTCTCGGAATTGTCAGAGGCCACCGCGGCGCCATCCGCGTCTACAGCGAACCCGGCCGTGGAACCACTTTCAAAATCCTCTTTCCCGCCACAGGCCGCGCCGTCAAAGCCCCGGCACAACAGGCCGCACCCGACCTCGTCTGGCACGGACAAGGCCTCGTCCTGCTGGTTGACGACGAAGAAACCGTGCGGACCGTCGGCTGCCAAATGCTCGAGCGGGCCGGCTTCACGGTGCTGACCGCCGTCGACGGCCGCCAAGCTGTCGATATTTTCAGCCAACAATCTAACGATATAACCTGTGTCCTCCTCGACCTCACCATGCCCAACATGGACGGCGAAGAAACCTTCCGCGAACTCTGCCGAATCAAGAACGACGTCCGCGTCATCCTCTCGAGCGGCTATAACGAGCAGGAAGCCATCAATCGCTTCACGCACAGCGGCCTCGCCGGATTTATCCAGAAACCCTACCAGTACGCCAGCCTCATACAAAAACTCCAGCAGGTACTTGAATCCGACCCCCAGCCCGAAAACATGGCCTAGCAAGGCCCGGTGTCGCTCCGCACTCCCACTTGCCACCATCCCTCTTATTTTTCCGCGATAATCCCGCGTAGACCCCTCACGTTAGCCGCCATCCATTCAGCAAAATTAACCCGCCCGTAAACGCTTTCACTTTGCGCGACATCTAAATTCCGTGATAATTTCTCTGCCGCAATCACGAAAAGGGATCGGGCTATGAACGACCGTCGGTATGACATCGACTGGCTGAGGGTTTTCGCCACCTACCTGCTTTTCCCGTTCCACGTGGGGAAAGTCTTTGACGTCCCACTTTTCTACCACATCAAAAACAACGTGCTATCCCCCGGGCTCGGCATCCTGACCACCTACATCCACCAGTGGCACATGCCGCTGTTCTTTCTCCTCGCCGGCTGGTCGCTCCACGCCTCGCTGACACTCCGCGGGCCGTGGGCCGTGCTGGGCGAACGGTTCAAACGCATCTTCATCCCGTTCGTGTTCGGATGCTGCACCCTGTGCGTCGGGCTCGGTTATGTCGAATACGTCCTTATGAAACACGTCGAAATGAGCTTCCTCGAGTTCAACCCCCGCTTCTTTACCAGCCTCTTCGGCCCGGAGTCGGCTCGCGTCTTCACCCAACACCCCGTTCCCGTTGCGGAGTGAGCCTGCACAGGGAAATGTGGCATGGCCGTCTCGGCCATGGACCTACACGGGCGGGACGCCCGTGCCACTACCTGTGCCACTTTTGGACCCCCGCCACTTCCATTCTTTCAGCCCAGCTTTCTGAGGATTATCAAGGGCATACTCCACGGCATGGCGAAGTTCATCTTCATTGCGGACCAGATGATCGTAGTATTCCTCCTGCCAGAATTGTCCCTTCCGCCCCAGTATCTTATTTGCCGAGTGTGCGCTAAATGATTTCCAAGAGTGCAGGATATTGTCCAGTTCGTATCCGGACCATGGCATGACAACTACATGCACATGATTAGGCATAACGCACCATGCCATCAAATCATACCGATCATCAGCAAAGTGCTTCACCGAATCCGCAACCGTTTTGGCGACCCGGTCGTCTTTCATCCAGCATTTGCCATGTCCGGCATCCAGGTATGATTCCACCTTCTCGGAATGGAGTTCATCCAGCCGGGCTTCCTCTGCTTCTGACAGCGGACGCCCCAGTTGTCTGGCCGTCTTGACTATATTCTCGCGCTCGAAAAGCCACGATTCCAGAACTTGCCGTGGCAGTGAATCGCACAAACGGAAAGTGACCGTGTACGTGGAGCCTTGCTGCGTCCAGTGAGGAAGATAGGCCCCCCGGCGGATTCTCAGCGTACCATCAGTGACATCCGTGGCAGGTAAATCCACGGGCGGGACGCCCGTGCCACTTCTTACTCCACTCTTCTTTTTGTCAAGCGGCATAGATAATCTCACTGCGTTCAATCCAACAATTGACTCCTTCCCAAATTCTATCCTACACGGATATTAATCGTCCAAAATCCAGTACAGTGGCGATTGTCGCGGTGGCACGGGAAAAGTGGCATGGCCGTCTCGGCCATGGACCTACACGGGGAATGTGGCATGGCCGTCTCGGCCATGGACCTACACGGGGAATGTGGCATGGCCGTCTCGGCCATGGACCTACACGGGGAATGTGGCATGGCCGTCTCGGCCATGGACCTACACGGGCGGGACGCCCGTGCCACTACGGGTGCCGATCTTCCCACAGCCTACAGCCTGTCATTCACGTCTGCTGAGCCCTGCCGCAAAGAAAGTTGTCGCGGATGATGTTCCCTTCGCACGCGCCCTCGCCCGCCACAGCGATAATGCAAGTATCCAGCTTTGCCATTGTCGTGAATTAAATCGAGAGCAACTTTGTTCCCGGGAATAAGACCAGGATATCGGAGAACCAGTAACCCGAGATTGACCGGCAGGGAAAAATACATGTTAAAGTTTATCAAGTAACTTGTATTTGCGCCAGGAGTTTCCAAATGATTAAATTGTACGGTGTGTTGAAGAAGATTGGACTGCTGCTCCTGTTTTTGGCGGTTGTGGCCGTTTTTCTGCTGGGTTTCCTGGTCCGCGGGCTGTTTTCCGGGCCGCCAGAGCCTGGAAAAGGCGGACCGTCTGTCGATCAAGCCGACACAGCCGCCGAGGCGGACGTGTGGACCTGCTCGATGCATCCGCAAATCCGTCAGCCGCGGCCCGGCCAATGCCCCATCTGCGGGATGGACCTGATTCCCGTGCCGAAGGACGGAGCCGCTAAGTCCACAAGCCTGCGGGAGTTCCGAACGACCGAGCAGGCCAAGGCCCTGATGAATATTCAGACCACGCCCGTGGTTCGCCGCGCCGCATCAAAAGAAGTGCGGATGACGGGGAAGGTCGAGTACGACGAGCAGCGGCTTGCCTACATCTCGTCCTACATCCCCGGCCGGATCGAACGCTTGTATGTCGACTACACCGGCATCCAGGTGAACAAGGGCGACCACATGGTCAGCATTTACAGCCCCGAACTCATCCAGGCGCGCGAGGAGTTGCGGCGCGCGGCGCGGGCTGTGGCCGAAGTGAGGCCTGGCGCGCCCGATACGCTGCGCAACAGCGCCCAGGCCATTCTCGAAGCGTCGCGCCAGCGGCTCGAAAGGTGGGGCCTGACACCCGAACAGGTCCGGCAGGCTGAGTTGAATGGCTCGGACACGGACTCGATCACCATCTATGCGCCCACCGGCGGGACCGTCATCGAGCGCAACGGTACCGAAGGCATGTATGTCGAGACTGGCACGCCCATCTACACCCTCGCCGACCTCAGCACGGTCTGGGTAAAGCTCGACGCCTACGAGTCGGACCTGCCGTGGCTGCGCTACGGGCAAAAAGTCGAGTTTACCGCCGAAGCCCTGCCCGGCGTCACCTACGAGGGCCGGATTGCCTTTATTGAACCCTACCTTGACCAAGCCACGCGAACCATCAAAGTCCGGCTCAATGTTTCCAACCGCGACGGTAAGCTCAAGCCCGACATGTTCGTGCGGGCGATCGTGCGGCCCGTATTGGCCAAAGGCGGCCAGATTGTCGATCCCGACCTCGCCGGCAAGTGGATCTCGCCTATGCACCCTGAGATTGTTAAAGACCGGCCCGGCAAATGCGACATATGCGGGATGGATCTCGTGCCCGCGGAATCGCTGGGTTTTGTGGCGAAAGCCGATGAATTACTCGAAGAACCGCTTGTAATTCCGGCCTCGGCGGCTCTGGTAACCGGCACGCGCGCCGTAGTGTACGTTGAGGTCCCCGGAGCGGAAGCGCCCACCTACGAAGGCCGCGAAATCCTCCTCGGGCCTCGCGCCGGCGACTACTACGTTGTGCGCAGCGGCCTGCAGGAAGGCGAGCGAGTAGTCACCAACGGCAATTTCAAAATCGACAGCGCCCTCCAGATTATGGCGCGGCCAAGCATGATGTCACCGGAAGGAGGCGCACCCGGCGGGATGGCGGGCCACCAGCACGGCGGCGCCGCCGCCGCTCCGGCCGACACCCTCCTGGGAAGGCCCGAACCCGGCGCACACACGCCCGGGCCGGCCTTGAGCGGCGTTGCACAGGCGTACGACCAGGTTTCCGCCGCGGCCGCGACCAAAGACCTGGCGCAGATGCAGCAGGCGTTCCGGGCACTGGGCGAAGCGGTCGAGGCCACAAATGCAGACGCGTTTGAAGGCGCCTCGGCGCTGGCCTGGAAAGAATACTCGATGCGGCTTTCCAACGATTCCATTGAGGGAGCTGAAAGCCAGTCCGTGGATGACGCGTTGAGAGTATACGCCGGCGCCCGCGGCAACTATGAAATGCTCGTCGCGCAAGCCGGCGCAAAAGGCGAAACACCCGATCATTCCGCGCACGGCGCCATGACTCATTCCGCCGCCGCGCCTGCCGCCCCGGCCAAAGCCGACGCCCCGCCCGAGTTCCAGAACCAGTTGCGCGCCGTTCTAAAACCTTACCTCGAGGCGCACGAGGCGTTGGCGCACGACGACTTCAGCAAAGCCTCCGCCGCGCTCACTAAACTGCGTCAGGCACTCGACAAGATCGACATGATGCTCGTCAAAGGCGACGCTCACACCCTCTGGATGAAACATCTCGAGAGCCTCAAGGCGGGCCTCAAGAAAATGACCGATGCAAAAGACATCGGCGCGCTGCGCGCTGCGTTCAGCCCGTTCAGCAACGACCTGATCGACACGTACAGCGTGTTTGGAGTGGGGGAGGATGGCCCCGTTTATCAACTCTTCTGCCCGATGGCGTTCGACAACAAGGGCGCATCGTGGTTGCAGCTTGATCAGGAAGTCCGCAACCCCTATTTCGGCTCGATGATGTACAAGTGCGGCTCCGTCCGCGCGACAATCGGCGGCAAACCCGCCGCTGCGGAACCGGGAAAATGACCACGAACGGCGGCACGGACAACGACGCGCCCAGTCCAACTGGCGCGCCTGACGCAGTCGACCTCTCTGTGCATCGTGCTTCGACCGTCAACAAGGTCATCTTGTTCTGCCTGCAAAACAAGCTGGTCGTCGGGCTGGTAGTGCTGTTTGTCGTTCTGGCGGGCATCGTGGTGGCGCCGTTCGACTGGCAGGTCGAGTGGCTGCCCCGCAGCCCCGTGCCCGTCGACGCGATTCCCGACATCGGCGAAAACCAGCAGATTGTCTTCACGGAATGGGAGGGACGCAGCCCCCAGGATGTTGAAGACCAGATCAGCTACCCCCTGACCACCGCCCTCCTGGGCATTCCGCGCGTCAAAACCATTCGAACCTATTCCTATTTCGGGTTCTCGTCCATCTTCATTATCTTTGAAGAAAGGGCCGACTTCTACGACTCCCGCACCCGGATCCTCGAAAAATTGAACAGCCTCCAGCCCGGAAGCCTGCCCCAGGGCGTCCAGCCTGTGCTCGGGCCCGACGCCACCGCGCTCGGCCAGGTGTTCTGGTACATGCTCGAGGGCCGCGACCAGGACGGAAAACCCGCCGGCGGCTGGGACCTCGATGAGTTGCGCAGCATTCAGGACTGGCACGTGCGCTATGCGCTGCTGGGCAGCGGCGGCGTCGCCGAAGTCGCGTCGATTGGCGGGTTCGTCATGGAGTACCAGGTCGATGTCGATCCCAACGCCATGCGCGCCTACAACGTCTCGCTCGAGGAAATCTTCAACGCGGTCCGCCAGTCCAACATCGACGTCGGCGCCAGAACCATCGAGCTCAACCGCGTCGAGTATGTCATCCGCGGGCTCGGTTTTATCAAAGACATCCGCGACATCGAGCAGACCGTCGTCAAAGTCAACGAGAACGTGCCGGTGTACGTCAACCAGGTCGCTAACGTCAGCCGCGGGCCGGAAATGCGCCGCGGCGTGCTTGACGTCGAAGGGGCCGAGGCGGTCGGCGGGGTAGTCGTCGCCCGTTATGGCGCCAACCCGCTTGAGATGATCAAAAACGTCAAGCAGCGGATCGAGGAAATCTCGCCCGGCCTGCCCGCAAAGGTACTCATCGACGACCAGCTCGCCGACCGCGCCACCATCGAGCAAACCGCTGCCGCCGCCAGATTCGAAGCCTATGCGGGCGACAAGCTCAACCATACCGCGTGGATAAAATGGCTGCGATCCACCCCGCGCGACCAGTGGCCGGCCTGGGCATCGATCAGCCAGGTTACGATCTCGCCCTTCTACGACCGCACCGGCCTCATCTACGAAACCCTCGGCACGCTCAACGACGCCCTGCTGGCACAAGTACTCATCACGATGATTGTCATCATCATCATGGCGATGCACTTCCGCAGCAGCCTCCTGATCAGCATGACCATGCCGCTGGCCGTGCTGCTCTGTTTTATCGCCATGCGCCTGTTCGGCGTCGACGCCAACATCGTCGCCCTTTCCGGCATCGTCATCGCCATCGGCACCATCGTCGACATGGGCATCATCATCACCGAAAACGTCCTCAAACATCTCGCTGCCGCCTCGCCCGAAGAAAGCCGCCTCATCGTGGTGTACCGGGCCGCCAGCGAAGTCGGCAGCGCCGTGCTCACCGCGGTCTCGACGACCGTCGTCAGCTTCCTGCCCGTCTTTACCATGACGGGCCAGGAAGGAAAGTTGTTCCGCCCGCTCGCATTCACCAAAACGTTTGCTCTAATCGCGTCCGTGGTGGCCGCCCTCACCATCATCCCGCCACTCGCCCATCTCCTGATGGCGCCGCGCAAGCCTTCCCGCCGCGCAAAACAAATCCTGCTGGGCCTGTTGATGGCATCGGCCGTGGTGCTGGTTTTGGTGACGGGCTGGTGGTGGGCCGGCCTGCTGGTGGCCCTGTTTGCCCTCTATCACCTCGTGGCCGACTACTTGCCGGCGCGTCTGCGGCCGCTCGGGCCGTGGGTGGGCAACATCGTCGTGCTGGTGCTGGTGGGTGTGGTGCTGACGCGGGAATGGATGCCACTGGGCCCCGGCCTCGGCCTTGCGCGAAATCTGATCTTCGTATTCGCGGCTGTCGCCGTAATGATGTCGATTTACCTGCTGCTCATGTGGTTTTACGAGCCTTTGTTGCGCTGGTTCCTCGGCCACAAGCTGGTCTATGTCAGCCTGCCGTTGGCGCTGTTCCTGTTTAGCATGCTGGCATGGCTGGGTTTCGGCAGGATATTTGCCTTTGTGCCGGCGGCCGCGGCCCGTGCCGGCATCCCGCGCGAGCGGATCGTCGAATCGCCTGCTTGGTCGAAGATGCTGCACGCGTTCCCCGGCTTTGGCAGGGAGTTTATGCCGCCGCTCGACGAAGGCTCGTTCCTCTTCATGCCGACAACCATGCCCCACGCATCCATCGGCGAAGCTATGGATATCATCGCCTACCAGGACCGCGCGATCTCGTCCATACCCGAGGTCGAAAACGTCGTGGGCAAGCTCGGCAGGGCCGAAAGCCCCCTTGATCCCGCGCCCATCAACATGATCGAAACCGTCATCAACTATAAGTCCGAATATGCCACCGACGAGAACGGCCGTTTGATCACGTTCAAGGTCGATCCCGCCACAGGCCAGTTCGTCCGCGATCAGGCGGGCAACCTCATAAGCGATCCAAAGGGCCAGCCGTACCGGCAGTGGCGCGAGTCGATTAAGTCGCCTGACGACATCTGGAAAGAGATCATCGCGGCCGCGGAAATCCCCGGGACCACGTCCGCCCCGCGGCTCCAACCCATCGGCGCGCGTATCGTGATGCTGCAGAGCGGTATGCGCGCCCCCATGGGCATCAAAATCAAAGGGCCCGACCTCCAAACCATCGAGCAAGTAGGGATTGAATTGGAGCGGCTCCTCAAACAGGTTCCGATGATCGAGCCGTCAACCGTGATCGCCGACCGAATCGTGGCAAACCCTTACCTCGAAATCGACATCGACCGGAACGCCATCGCCCGTTATGGCCTGTCGATCCGAGCCGTGCAGGACGTCATCGAGATGGCCATCGGCGGGATGCCCATCACCACCACCGTCGAAGGCCGCGAGCGATACAACGTCCGCGTCCGGTACCAGCGCGAGTTGCGCGACCGACCCGACCAACTCGCGCGCCTGCCCGTATCCACCATGGAAGGCCAGCAAATCCCGCTCGAACAACTCGCCGACATCCGCTATGTCCGCGGGCCCATGGTCATCAAGAGCGAAGACACGTTCCTGGTTGGATACGTTCTATTCGATAAACGGCCCCGTTTTGCCGAGGTGGACGTCGTCGAGAACGCACAATCCTTCCTGCGCGACGCCATGGACCGCGGCGAATTCGTCTTGCCGGCGGGCGTGAGTTACTCGTTCGCCGGCAGCTATGAGAACCAAGTCCGCGCCCAGAAGACGCTGTCAATCGTACTGCCACTGGCGTTGTTTCTGATCTTTCTGATCCTTTACTTCCAGTTTTCCTCATACATCACGACGTTTTTTGTGTTTTCAGGGATCGCGGTGGCATGGTCGGGCGGCTTTTTGCTGTTGTGGCTTTACGGTCAGCCATGGTTCCTCGACTTCAGCGTGTTCGGCGTGTACATGCGCGAGTTGTTCCAGGTCCACCCGATCAACCTCAGCATCGCCATTTGGGTCGGATTCCTGGCCCTGTTCGGCATCGCCACCGACGACGGCGTCGTCATCGCCACGTACCTCGACCAGAAATTCGCCGCCGTGAAACCCGCTTCCATCAAAGAAATCCGCGACGCGACGGTCGCCGCGGGCCTGCGCCGGATTCGGCCCTGCCTCATGACAACCGCCACCACCGTGCTTGCCCTCTTGCCCGTACTAACCTCGCGCGGCCGCGGCGCGGACATTATGGTGCCCATGGCCATCCCATCGTTCGGCGGCATGACCATCGCACTTATGACATTGTTCCTCGTGCCTCTGCTTTACTGCTGGTACAAAGAAATGCAGTTGAAATTCAGAGCAAAAGAGGTGGCGAAATGATGGAGAGGTTGGCGGTTTGGATTGGTTGGTTCGCGCTCCCGCGCGACCGGGCGGAGGCGGTGGTGGATCCCAATGCCCTGAGCCAGCACCAATACGCCACGGTCGAGCAGGAGCTCGACCCCACCAGACACTAGTACTGCCGGCTGACGGCAAGGAGAATGCACATGTTGGAAGTTCTCATGATCGTTGCGCTCGGGGCGGCGGAACTCGATCCGCCCGCATTCTATGCCGGCAACGATGAGTTGCGCGCCTACATAACCGAGGCTGTGCAGAACAACCCCGAGATCCTGGCGCGCCACTCCGAATGGCTCGCCGCGCTCGAACGCATACCGCAAGTGACGCTCGATAACCCCATGTTCTCGCTCACGTCGTTTCTTCAGTCGGACGAAGAGCGGTTCAGGCTCGAACTCGAGCAAGAATTCCCCTGGTTCAGCACGCTCAAAGCGCAACGCGGAAGGGCGGCCGCCGAAGCCCGCGCTGCTCTTGCCCGTGCCTACGCAGCCCGTAATGCCACCATCGCCGCCGTCAAAACCGCCTATTTCGACCTCGCCCTGGTGGCCCAACAGGCAGCCCTCGTCGAATCACAAACCGAAATCTACAAGTTCATCGAAAGCACCTCCCTCTCGCGTTACTCCCTTGGCCTTGCCCGGCAGGAAGACGTGTACCGCGTGCAAGTCGCCAAAGCCCAGCTCGAAGACAAGCACACCGACTTCCTCGAGATGCGGCCAACGTTCGAAGCCAATCTGCTCCAGGCCCTGGGCCGGTCGGGCGTGGCCGGTGAGATCCCCGCGCCCCAACCCGTTCCGTTACCGCCGCCGCCGCCGCCCGCACCCGTCGTGCTGGCCCAAGTCGCCACTGCCAACCCGGAACTCACTGCGGCCGGAGAAGTAATCAGCGCCCGCGAGTACGATATCACGCTCGCTCGAAAAACCGGCTATCCCGATTTCTCCCTCGGTGTCGGATATGGAAAGATGAAAGATCCCCCGGGCGAGGATTTTAAACGCATGGCACTCGTAAACACCGGTTTTGCGCTGGCCAAGGATGCACCCACGCGCGGCGTCATGCCCGTCCTTTCCGACGTGGGATGGGACCTCGCCAAGGAACGCGTGCTCATGAAAGACATGGACATGAAAGACGATCTGATGGTGATGCTGCGCGTTAGTTTACCCATCCAGCGCGGCCGAGTCCGCGCCGCCACGCAGGAAGCGGGCCTCATGCAGCGCGCCGCCGAACAGGAAAAAGCCGCCACAGGACTTTCCCTCACCAGCGCGGCACGCATGGCCCTCTACAACTACCAAGCCGCGCAACGCCAATACAACCTCTACCAGGACGTCCTCCTCCCGCAGTCCCAGCGTATCTACGAAAACCTCCAGACCGGCTACGGCCTCGGCGAAATGGCCGATTTTGTCGACCTGATCGAAAGCGTGAACAACATGCTCGAATTCCAGCTCGAACAGGCCCGCGCCACACGCAACCTTCACGCCGCCGCAGCCGAACTCGAACGCCTCATGGGCGGCCCCTGGACCAACAACACATCAGAACTCCCGACTTCGCCAGAGTAGGCCGACTTCGCCGAAGTCGGCCAGATCTGCACCAGCCGCTGCGAAACCAAAACAAACAGCATTTTTGGAGTGGGCAGCTTACAGCCGCTTTTCCAGGCGTTGAATTAACAAAAGCGGCAGCAAGGAAGCAAATAGCGGCCGCACTCCATAGTAAAAGCGGGCCTGGCCTTTCGAGCCAAGCCCGCCGTCGAAATAGCCTTCTCAGTCGAGTTACTTGACCGCGATGTCGACCCACCTGTCGATCAGACCGTCAACTGCAACCGCATGGATCCGATACGTCCCGCGGCTGAGGTTCTTGGTGCTGAGATTGAAGATGTACTGCCCCGCCTCGGCGTCGTAACGGAACAGGTTGCCGGCGTCGGCCTGATTTGCAGTCAGCGTCTCGTTCACATCCCCCGGTACGCCGTTGGTAACCAGTTGGCCGCTGATGACGGCCTGCAGGTCCGGCACCGGATTGCCCTGACTGTCCAACAGCTGGAACTTCACGGGGATCGTGCTCTTCTGTTTGAAGACGCTCATGGCTTGCGGCGGCATGTTGATGGGCGGCAGGAACCCGTTAAACACCGGCAGAGCCGCCACCGCAAACACCGACAGCGAACTTGCGACGCCCGTAATGATGTTGTTCTCCGTGTCCACGGGCAACTGGGTGATATCCTCCCAGACCGGCGGTGTCGCCATGGCCAGCCAGTGCATCAACCGCAAGGCCTGCTCCTGCTCGAGCGTCATCCCCGTGTCATCATACGAGAACGAGATCGTGATCGGCCCTTCGTAGACGCAGGTCGTGTTGATGTCGTAGAACACGCCCTGGAATTCGAGCCCGCCCGGCCCGCCGCCCGGCGCCGTATCGCTCACCTCGACCGTCGTCGAGCCGCCTTCCGTGACAGCGTCGAATGTCATGGTCAATCCCGGCTCCGGCTCGACCACCACGTCATCGCCTTCGGAGGTGTTCTCCGTAGGCTGTTCGGTGCCGTGGAAGTAGAAATCGTCGAAAAAGCTCGTATACCCGCTGTCGGCCCACAATCCAAACGCGCCGGCGTTCATCTGGCGGTATCCGGGATGCAGCATATCTTGCGCAACATCAAACGTGGGCGTGGCCGGCTTGGCGCTGCCCCGCGGCCAGAAGTAAACATAGTACCGCTCATAATCGGCGGAAACCTCGATGTTGTACCACGCGCCACCGGCAAACGGCTCGACGTGCTGGGCCATTCCATAGGAGTCATTACCTGTGTCCTCGACCAAGTCCATGTAAAGCCAGGACGAATCCGCCTGAAATTCCAGGTAGTAGCACCAGTCGTCAGTCTGTGTCCCTTCCCATCCCCAGACAATCCCGCCGTCCGTCGAGGTGTCAATAAACATCGAGGCGCCACCCACGAACTGGTGCGTATAGTACTGTTTCGCCAGGCCAAGACCGATCCCGCCGGCCCGGATTGTAGCTGTTACGCCGACCACCTGGCTGCCCCCCATCGGCGGGAACGCCAGTGTCGACCAGTGCTGCGACCAGTTCGCCAGCGTCGACGCGGAATCCTCGAAATCGTCGGTCTTGTCCAGCGGCGCGGGGAACGGCGCCGCGTCCAACACAAAATCGTCAAACAAGACCGTCGACGGGCCGCCGCCGTTCTGAGCATAACAGCCCGCCAACCCGTCCACGTAAGATTTGTGGCCGGGATGAAGCAGGTCCTGCGGGACTTCCATGATCATCTCCAGCGGTTGCCAGGGCCCGATTGTGTGAGGCCGGAACCAAACTTGAAACGTCGTGCCCGTCGAGAGCATTCGCAGGTCGTACCATTGGTTGTAGACCACGCTGCCCGGAGGCAGGTACTCCACGTCCATGGTATTGCTCCCGGCTGACAGTCCCTCTTCGACCAGCCCAACACCACACAGACCAATATTCACTTCAACAAAATAGGAGTTTCCAGCGTAAGCCTGCCCTTCATACTGCGCTATCGCCAGGCCCCCGCCGCTGCCCGACAGAATACACAGCGAAGTCTGCATGTCGAAATTCTCGACATACCACCCCGTGTAATTCTCCGGCCCGGCGCCCGCATCACCCCCGTCCGATGGATCGCCCGACGTCAGTTTCAGCGCCTTGTTCCCGCCGGTGTCGGCGATTTCCCACGCGCAACCCGGCCCCGTATAACCCGCCCGCCAATCCGAAGGCACGCCAGGGCCTACCGTACAATCTTCAAAATCGTCCTGGATCAACGTCGCCCCCGCCATCCCGCAAACAAGCAATCCTACCAAAACCGCCACGAGCACTTTCATGACACTCTCTCCTTCCCCGTTGGGGTTCAAATAAAAGCTCTTGAACAACATTGGGCCGCGACAAATATGCACGCCCCTTAAGACAGACTGACACAATATAGCAAAAAGCGCTGATCGTCAAGGCATTCAACAAAGAAGAGAATGTGTTATTCTGTAAAAAGCGGCCGGCCCTTGTTCTTGAAGAGTACAGAAAACGGCCGGCAGGCCACGGATACAAGATCCAAGTCGATGCCATGAGACTGACAGCTAAGATGTTCACATCATTCGTGTTGGCGTGCGTGCTGATTGTACCGGCTGCCGGGCAGACATCCACCACGGATTTGGCGGCACTGCGCGCAAGAGCCGCCGCCGACGGCTGGACATTCAGCGTGGGGGAGAACCCCGCCACGGGCCGGCCGCTGTCGGAACTGTGCGGGCTCGTAGTCCCCGACAAGTGGTGGGAGGGCGCCCGCTTCAAGTCGTTTCCGGCAAAGGCCGACTTGCCCGAGCAGTTCGACTGGTGCGCGCGCGATGGCTGCACGCCCGTCAAAAACCAGCTTTTCTGCGGGTCGTGCTGGGCGTTCGCGACAGTCGGCACGCTCGAATGCAGCATCCGAATCAAAGACGGCGACGTCGTCGACCTGTCTGAGCAATGGCTAATCAATTGCAACCAGGAGACTGAACCGCCGCATGTACTCGGCGGCGCGTGGGGGTGCGACGGCGGCTGGTTTGCCCACCAATACCACATGGAAACCGGGTTCGACCCGTGCGGCGGCAGCGGCGCCGTCCTCGAGTCCGCCTGCCCCTACACGGGCGCCGACGGCGCGTGCGCCTGCCCATATGTCCATACGTATGCGATTGACGACTGGGCCTACATCGGCGAGTCCGAAACCGTGCCGGACACCACCGCCATCAAGCAGGCCATCATCCAGTACGGGCCCGTCACCGCCTCCGTTTATGTCGACGACGCATTCAGGGCCTACACGGGCGGCGTGTTCAATGCCTCGGAAATTCAAGAAGTGAATCACGCCATCGTCCTCGTGGGCTGGGACGACTCGGCCGGCGCTTCCGGCGCGTGGATCCTCCGCAATTCGTGGTCGGCCCACTGGGGCGAAGACGGCTACATGCGCATCGAGTACGGCTGCTCGAACGTCGGCTATGGCGCGTGTTACGTCGACTATGCCGGCGCCGGCCTCGGCAGAGGTCCCCTCATCACGACTCAGCCCGAGAGCGCCGCCGAGCCGGAGGGGTGGCTGCATATGTTCGAAGTGCAGGCCACAGGCATCGGCCCGTTACACTACCGGTGGAAAAAAGAAAGCGCCGACGTCGGCCCGGATTCTCCGCAACTCTGCGTCACATCAATCAGCGCCGAAGACGAAGGTTCCTACACCTGCGACGTCTCCGACATCCGCGGCTCTACGACCTCAGAACCCGCCACACTCTCCATCGATCCCGAGCGCCATCTGCCCGCTGCCGGCCCGCTCGCCCTCATCCTCACCGCACTCGCTATCCTCGCCAGTAGGCCCACGCGCCGACGCAGTCCGCGCCGCCGAAGTAGCCCAACGCGCTGACGCAGTCGGCGCCGCCGAAGTCGGGCCTCAACGATCGACGCATCACTTATGTCCAACTGAAATGAGGAGCAAGATCTCCAGGCTTAACCGTCCGCACTCGACCTGCGATCCACCTCCCCCACGTACTTCCGAGTGTACGCACAGGCGGCAACGCGTCCAGTTTCCGGTTTACGTCTTGGTGCGCCTCGTAATACACCACCGTCGGCCCATGGCTGATTTCCCTGATGATGCGAGGGTGATACACCACGCCTATTGAAACAGCCCGCGGCAAATCTTTCGTGCTCCTCTTCAACTGGCCAGCACTTCACTGATCTTCTGTGCCAGGCTCTGCCTCGTAAAGGGCTTTTGCAGGAGGTGGATGCCTTCGTCAAGAACACCCTGATGTGCGATGATATCGGCACTGTACCCCGACATAAAGACGGCCTTGATTCCTTGATGCAAGGCCGCCACACGCTCGAACACTTCACGCCCGCTTAACTCCGGCATGATCACATCCGTCAAGAGCAGGTGGACTGTCTCCCGTTCCGAGGCCAGGCGGATGGCGTCGCTCCCGCTCTCGGCAACGATCACGTCATAACCGAGATCGGCCAACATCCTGTGCGCCACTTGCCGTACGGCCTGATCGTCCTCGACAACCAGGATCGTCTGTGTCCCCCGGATGGGAACGGCAGGCGTTGCTGCTGCGACGCGATTTTGTTCAACTTGCGTCGCGCGGGGGAGGTAGATCTTGAACGTGGTCCCAAGCCCGATTTCACTATAGACCAAGATGGATCCCCGATGCTGTTTTACGATCCCGTACACCGTCGCAAGCCCCAGCCCCGTTCCCCTCGCAGGGTCTTTCGTCGTGAAGAACGGTTCAAAAACCATCCTCAGCGTCTCCGCGTTCATGCCGCAGCCCGTGTCGCTCACCGCCAACAGGACATATGGCCCCGGCTCAACGTCCGGATGCGCCGCGGCATACGCGTCGTCCAGGACAGCGTCGGCGGTCTCAATAACCAGACGTCCCCCGTTTGGCATCGCATCGCGCGCATTGACGACCAGATTCAAGAGCACTTGTTCGATTTGCGCAACGTCCGCCTCAACTTTGCCGATGTCCGGGTCGAGCGAAGCCTGGAGCTGAATATCCTCTCCGATGAGGCGGCCGACCATTTGCTCGAAACTCAACACCACCTCGTTCAGGTCAAGGACTTTCATCTCGAGCGTTTGCTTGCGCCCGAACGCCAGCAGTTGCCGCGTCAGATCCCGCGCCCGTTCCGCCCCCTCGTGAATTTGCCGTAACTGCTCGTGCAGGGCGGGAGTCAGCGCCGTGGAATCCTCCAACGCCATCGCGGCATAGCCAAGGATCACCATGAGAAGATTGTTGAAATCATGCGCGATGCCCCCCGCCAGACGTCCCACCGATTCCAGTCTCTGCGCATGGGAAAGCTGCGCTTCGAGACTGCGTTGTTGCTCTTCCGCCCGCTTCCGCTCCGTAACGTCGCGCGCAGAGGCAAGCACCGCTTTCGCTTCCCCCGTCTTGTCGAATTCGGGTACAAGCAGCCAGTCTATCCAGATGCCGGTGGGCAACTGAAATTCAAGCCGGTTCGAGTGCCGCGTCTCGAACACCTGTTGGATGGCGGCCTCCAACAAAGCACTGAGATCCGCCGGGAAACCGGCTTCGGCGTGTGTCTTGCCGAGGAACGCGCTGGGAGCAAGGCCCGTCTGCCGTTCCACGCTCGGGTTCACATACAGAGGCCGGCACTCCCGATCGAACCGCATTATCGCATCAAACGAATTCTCCGCCAACGCGCGAAACGTCTCTTCTCTCTCCCGCAACGCATCCTCGGCCCGTTTCCGTTCGTTCACCTCCTCTTCCAGACGATCCCGCTCCAAAGCCAGTGTCGCTTCACTCGTTTGATACGACATCATCGAAAAATAGAACGCAGCCGCCAGCAACGCAAACGCCCCCGACGAAAACGCCTCCTGGCAGACAATATGGATCGGATTGCTGTCATTGAAGAGCCAATACCCCATCAGGGATGGAATACTATCCCCCATGTTGAGCGTTGCGTGGATGAGCAAGGACATGATACCCCAGAGCATCAGGCGCCTTACCACAGGGCGGCCAAGACTCAGCAAAAGCACGTACAAGGTGGGCGTAAACATAAGAAGCAGGCCGACGGTCACGAGGACGCCCTGCAGAAAGTTGCCGTATAAACCGAGGTAGCCGCCTGCGAGGGCGAACGTATGCACGATGCCCCCGGACAGCAGTAGCGGCAGAGGCCAAAGCCGCGCGCGTTGGGACAGATGAACGCACAGAGGGTCGTTGTCGTGCAAGCAACCGCCTGACAGCACCCTGTCTTCATCCAACTCACGCGGCGCACTCGAAATATCTGGGCCGGAGGTTCCCATAAGAATCTGTCCGCGACCTCTACAGGACTGTATTCTCGTGAATCCTAGCTTTCTAGGTTCAAGATATCAAGTGCCGGCCGAGGCTGGTGGAAAAATACGTCGCGGGGAAAAATGGTCGGGGCGGCCGGATTCGAACCGGCGACTTCTTGGTCCCAAACCAAGCGCGCTAACCGGGCTGCGCTACGCCCCGACGTTATTGATCTTAGCAGATCGCGTCGTCGTGAGCCAATCGTATGGGCGGGCCGTGGGATGGGGCTTGGTCAGCCTGTGACCCAGCGGAAGAGTTCTTTGAGGCTGGGCGGTTTGCCGTACATGAGAATGCCGATCCGGAATATGCGTGACGCGGCCCACATGGCGGCTATCACCGTGGCGGTCAGACCCACCAGGACCAGCGCCACCTCGACAGGCGGCAGGCCCCCTTTTGCGGCGAGCCGGACCGGCATAACGAGCGGAGCCGTGAGCGGGAAATACGACAGGCACCGCGCGTACAGGCCTTCGGGCGATTGGGCAATGTACATCCAGGTGGTCATCGGCAGAATGATGCACAGCATGATGGGCATGAGCAGGGACTGGGCCTCCTTGAGGGTGTTGCATGCGGCGCCTATAGCGGCATAGACGCTTGAGTAGAGCAGGTAGCCCAGCAGGAAAAAACACAGGAAGTACACGAGCAGAACGGGCTTGATTGTCGAGGGCAGGATCGGCAGAAGACCGGACCACACTGCCGCGCCGAATGCCGCGGTCAGCCAGATCGTAATCACGGTCAGCCCAATCGCGGCGAGGCCGAGGATCTTGCCCGTCATGAGTTGGAACGGCGTCAGGGACGCCAGCAGCAGTTCGATCACGCGCGAGTTCTTTTCTTCGATGACGCTTGTCAGCATACCCTGGCTGGTGCCAAACAGCGCCATCATCATGAGGAACATGAAGGCGAACGGGGCCATCATCCGCACCACCCTCGTCATGTCGTCCTGCACCGGGGCCGCCACGTCGACCTGGTCGAGAACAACGCGCTGGTTGACTTTTCTGAACAGATCGGCGGGGACTTGATACAGATGCAGCCGCCGACCGATCACGATGTCTTCCAGTATCCGGTTGGCGGCGGCGGCACAGTCCATGTTGGCGATGCGGTCGGTGAGCGTGTAGAACTGGCAGTTCTCGCCGTTTTCAACCACGCCCGCGGCGACCACCAGGCATCCGGCAAGCCTGTCTTCACGGACGTCCTTCTTGATCGCGTCGAGATCCACCGCGGCTTCGGGCCCGCGCACATCGGCCTCAATCAGCCGGGTGGGGTGGGCCTGGTTGTATGAGTCGAACCCGCGTCGGATCTCGTCGGCGAGCGAGCCGGTCATGTCCAGCACCGCGAGTTTTTTGGGAGGTTGCGGGCTGTTCATCAGGTGTTTCATCATCTTTGGTCCGGCAACCGCTATGGCGATCACCAGGGCCGGCGTGAGGAAAATGCTGATCAGGAAAAGCTTCGACTTGACGGTTTCCACACATTCCCGCACCGCGACTGCAACTATCTTACTCATGTGGTTCTCCCACGGCGAGGATGAAGATCTCATGCAAAGAAGGCACGGTCAACTCGAACCGCCGGATCCGAACCCGGTCGAGCATCTGGGCGAGGAGTTGTTGATCGTCTGCGCCCTCGCGCAGCGTGATGCGCAACCCCCCGTCCGCACGCGCCACGTTCTTCACTTGCGGCAGCGTGTCCAAAAACGCCGCATCGCCATCGAGTTCCACGTCAATGGAATCGGCCGGGTACTGCGCCCGGACCGATTCGAGGGTTCCGGAAAGAACGTTCCGCCCCCTGTTGATCAGCACAATGTGGTCGCACAGTTGTTCGGCCTGCTCCATGATGTGCGTCGAGAACAGGACGGTCTTGCCGGCGTTTTTCAGGCCGAGCAGGATGTCCTTGAGCAAATCGGCGTTGATGGGATCGAGGCTGGCGAACGGCTCGTCGAGGATCAGGACGTCGGGGTCGTGGATGGCGGCCGCGATGAACTGGATCTTCTGCTGCATACCTTTGGAAAGCTCCTCGACTTTCTTGGTGGCGCACTCCGCCAGATCCACGCGGTCAAGCCAACCGCGGATCTTGCCGTCAATCTCCCGGGATTTGATGCCCCGGATGCGGGCAATGTAGGACAGCACGCGGCCAACGCTCATTTTGGGATACAGGCCCCGCTCCTCCGGCATGTAACCCACGCGGCAGCGGGCGCCGGCCGGGGTGAGGCCGTCCAGGAGCGTGAGGTTCCCCGAGTCCGGCCGGATGATGTCCATGGCCATGCGAATGGTGGTTGTCTTGCCCGCCCCGTTGGGGCCGAGGAACCCGCAAATGCTCCCCCGGGGCACGCGAAAAGACAGGCCGTCAACGGCGCGCGCCGCGCCAAATGCCTTGACCACATTTTCAACAACGAGGGCGTCCATCGGCGAGTTTTCCACCTTTTTTTTTAACATACTGTAATTAAAGTACAGTTCCCTGCGCAATCTATTCAGGGTTGCATTGTTCAATCCCGTCGAAATTGGCAATACGGATAGGTCGGTCTCGTCATCAACGGTTCTACGCCGCATGGAAATCGATGCTCGCTGGAGCCTGTGGCGGGGATGGTGATAGAGTGGGGAAGAGGAGGATGCGGGTGATGACCGGACGCGAGCGCGTTTTGGCCCTGATAGAAGGCCGGCAGACCGACTGCCTGCCGTTTATGCCGATCACCATGATGTTTGCCGCCGATTTCGCCGGCGTTCCGTACGGCCGTTATGCCGCCGATCACCGTGTCCTCGCGGACGCTCAAATCCGCACCGCCGAAGCCTTCGATTTCGACTTTGTCTCCGCCATATCCGACCCCGCCCGCGAAGCCGCCGACTGCGGCGCCACCATCGTCTACTTCGACAACCAGCCCCCCGCCATCGACGAACAACACGCCCGGCTCGCCGACAAAACCGCACTCGCGTCCCTCCAGCCGCCCAACCCGCTCGGCGGCGGCAGAATGAACGACCGCGTCAACGCCATCGCCATGATGAAACGGCGCGTCGGGGCCGACAAACTCGTCGAGGGGTGGATCGAAGGCCCCGTCGCCGAAGCCGCCGACCTCCGCGGCATCAACACGTTCATGATGGACTTCTACGAAGACCCGGATTTCGTCCGCGACCTGTTCGAGTTCGTCCTCGAGATGGAACTCCAGTTCGCTCGCGCCCAAATCCAAGCCGGCGCCGATATCCTCGGCATCGGCGACGCCGCCGCCTCGCTCGTCGGGCCCGACATCTACTCCCAGTACATCTGGCCATACGAGAAACGCATGGTCGACGGCGTCCACGCCCTCGGCGGCAGAGTCCGCCTCCACATCTGCGGCCATACCGCCCCCATCCTCGACGGGATGGGCCGGCTTGGCTGCGAAATCGTCGACCTCGACTGGCCTGCGCCTGTCGACGCCGCACGCGCCGCCATGGGTCCCCACCAGGTCCTCCTCGGTAACATCGACCCCGTCTCAGTCCTCCGAAACGGCACCCCCGAGTCCGTCACAGACGCCATCGCCGACTGCCACAAAAAGGCCGGCCAAAACTACATCGTCAGCGCCGGCTGCGAAGTCGTCCGAGACACACCCCACCAAAACGTCCAAGCCATGCACGACTACGCCCGAGCACAGCACGGGGTGAGCCTATGAAGAAGGCAACCTCGGAAACCACTCGCGCAACAGGTTTTTGAGCCTCACAAAGGCGGCGTCTTGACAACGTTCCAGACTCACCTTCTCCGCCATCTCGCGATATATGGCCGATGAATGGGGCTTCTTGACCAGTCTCAAGACTTCTTTCATAGCCTCTTTGGGTTTTCTTGGTTTTAGGCTTGTCCCCTCGATATAGCCCTTATCCCTCAGCCAAACGCTCAAACTGGTGCGCTGTTCCTGCCAACCCAGCACTGACTCAACATGCGGAGAGTCGCTCCAGACCCACACTTCAAGCTCCGGCTCGATCACCAGAGCCTCGGCCCGCTCGCCCCACCCGGATTCTGATAGGCGCAAGCTGACTTCGGCCTCCAACCCTCCCCTTGAACAATGCTCTCTACCGCACCCCTCTTTGTCGAAAACAACAAGCGCGTGACGAAATTGGCCGGCAAACCGACGTAAGAAATCATGAGACTCTCGCAAACAACCGGGGTCATGGCGATGATGGGGATAAATCTGGAAGGTTATGGTTCTGATACCAATCGATTCAGGCCGATTGAGTATCCCCATCAAGGCGTTCTTCATGGTTCCATCAGCAACCAGAACAACTAAGTCCTTCTGTCCCCCCGCAACACTCATCCCAACACCCCTGCCGCAAAAAGTGACCCCAGATCCGTCTCCCCTCGCCATTCCTTGAGAGCCGGGTGCTCGCTACCGACCACTATGTCCGTGGCCCCTTCCGGAGTCTTCGAAAAGCAAAGAACCTTGTCTGGCTTCGTCAGGCCGAGGATTAGGGGTGAATGCGTCGCCAGTAGGATCTGCGCATCATACACCGACGACAGCGACTGAAACATCGTTTGCACTGCCAACGGGTGAATTCCGTTCTCTGGCTCTTCAATGAGATATACCCCCTTCAATTCAGGGATATATGCCGGCAGTGTCAGCGCCAGTAAACGAAGTGTCCCATCGGACGCCATCCAGGACGGAACCTTCAAACCTCCCTTGTACTTAAGCACAAGGTATCTGTGCCTATCCTCAGGCCGCTCAATCGTCTCGATCTGCTCAAGATCCGGCAACGCCGTCTGTAGATGCTTAATCCATTCTTGTACTTTTTCAGGTGCAGTCTTATTCAGGTGGTCGACAACCCAGGCCAGGTTGGAACCGTCATTCAAAAGCGCCCGCCCCTTCCCCGGCGGACTCGGCTTCCGGATCAACATGCTATTCAAGACGTAACGTTGTACGGAATCCGACAAGAACTTCTTGAGCCACGTTGCTACGGGAAATCTTTCCTCATCCTCCGGCAAGTTCCCCAAAGCCATCTTCTTTGGACCCAAGCTGAAAGTTGATATTTGGCGAAAACCATCCATATACGCATGTTGATGCTCTTCAGAATAAAAAAAGACTTGATTCCAAATGTTCCTATCAAGTATGGGGAACGTATCTGGAACATCTGTTCCTAAGAGAATCGTTTTGGGTTCAGTGCCAGGTTGAGGAAAGCGACTCACATCTCCACCAAATTTAAGCATCACGCTCTCAGTGCGTACTGCAACCTGGTCCATTTCATCCCAGCCAAGGGATATCTCGTAGCGAACCACATGGTACTTACTTTGTCCGAAAGTGCTCTGGTACTTTTGTGGGATTTCCAGTTCTACGGCAAGTTCAAATCCTCTTCCCGCGCGGCTCCATATAAGATCATCGAAATTCTGGGTACGCTCCTCGATGGCCGCATCCGGGCCTTCCGAAATAAGCTGCCCTAAGAAGGCGACCACATCCAAAAATGTTGTCTTCCCACTGGCGTTCGGCCCGACGAGCACGTGGAATGGGCCGAGAGGCTGTCGCACGTATTTCAGGCACCGGTACCCTTTAGCTTCTATGAGTCTTATCATTGTGGGCGATGACCATCCATGGAGAACAGCTTGGCCGCAAGACGTACGGAGACGGGACGGAAGACCGTTCCATACACAAAGCTCAGGAGCAGCGAGATGATGCTGGCCTGCCAGCCAAACACTACGAACGCGACGATCAGAAGACCTAGCCACATTAGAACCAGAATGACGTCGATCTGCGCCCTTTTTGCCCCCTTCAGGAACTCGTTTAGTGAGAGCAGGAAGACGACCACGAGGATGCCAGCTTGGAGCAGAAGGAAGTATCCTGGGGAATCTGAGGCGGACAAGAAACCGGCGATCCAGTGGGTGGCCAGGCCGATGGAAAAGATCTTCAGCGCGTCATAGATGCCCGCCGGAACGCTTCCGACGACGGCGAGGAGAAGTTTGTCCGCGTTTCCTGTCACGAGTGCCACCCGACTCAGAAGAGCCGCATTGAGCAACACGCCGGCAACTACGGCGCCGATGCCGAGGCTGGTCCAGGATGATGCAAACACCCCCAAGGCGACTCCCGAACCAGCGACGACGAGAAGGACGAGCCACTCCTGGCCCTGCTCGACACGTTGCATTGGTGCTCCCGCTGCCATCTTCTCAAACGCCTCCGGGTAACCGTTCACCGGATTTTGGCACAGTGAGTGGAGGTTGTCAAGAAAACCAGTTGACTCACACTTCTATTCATCATTTATTCATATGTATTAATATACTATCCGCCCCTTATCCATGAGCTAGCAATAACAGATCTTCGGTGATCCGAAAGGATTCCGTCATAACGCTCCACAAACTGCCGGAACTTACCCGGTTCTTCCCTGAAAGTCGCACTCCATCGGGTCAGGCCTTCCGGAATCACATCGATCAGGTCCATAATGTTAAACTATTTAACTGCGTCATCGAGCGGCGCCGCAGAGCCCTTCGCCGCCACGTAGAAGCCGATACGCTTTTCCTTGCCTGCAAGAACCTTTCTGGAGTCAAGATTCGTCATATGCAGGAAGGAGTTTCTCATTTCCCAAAGTTCGGAAGGTGTGATTCCCATCCGTAGTTGTCCGCCCTTCACTCGTGGCAGCAGCCAGTATAGCCGATATTCCGCTTGCCTTTATAGATCAGGCTGGTCTATTGTCACCATATGCGCCAAATTTACCGGCACAAGACCTAAATAAAGGAACATCTATGACTCGATTAACTATTTTTGAATTCTGTGCAGCGTTGCTGGCCATGGCGCCAGTCGCGGCCGCACCTCTTACCGATGCCGCAGCACCGGTTCCGAAGGACAGCGCCGTCCGCGCCCGCGAAATCTCCGAGATGCGGTTCGGCATGTTTGTGTGCTGGTCGTTGAGCACGTTCTCGGGGTATGAATGGACGCGGGGTGTCTCCGACCCGGCCTTCTTCCGCGCCACGGGCTGCGATACCGACGGCTGGTGCCAGGTCGCCAAAGACGCCGGCATGGGCTACATCCTCTTCCTCGCCAAACACCATGACGGGTTCTGCCTGTGGGACACCAAAACGACCGAGTTCAACGTCACCAACAGCCCGCTCGGTATCGACGTCCTCGCCGCACTCCGCAAATCGTGCGACAAGTACGGCCTCAGACTCGCCCTGTATTTCTCTGAAGGCGACTGGACCTGGATTACGAAGCCACTCCCGCAGGACGGTCTCGTCCCCGGCAGCCCGAAGTGGGGTAGCCCCGTCTGGGCGTCGAGCAACAACCCCGAGATGAAGAAAGCCCAGCTTGAAGAACTCTGCACAAAATACGGTCCCATCGAGTTTTTCTGGATGGACCACGCCCAGGGCGAGGGCGGCCTAAGCCACCCGGAAACGGCCGCGTGGGTGAATGAGTTCCAGCCGGACTGTTTCGTCGGGTTCAACCACGGCAAACCCGCTGGCAGACTCGCTATCCGTGAAGTCGGCGGGCCCGGTCCAATCGGCGACGCCAACGCAAGCCGCTTTAACAAAAAGGCTGAGGCGGAATATAAGGGCTACCTTGTCGCGGAGTTCACCTATCCGATCCTGCCCGAACACGAAGGTGGCGCCGACTGGTTCTATTCTCTCGCCAAACATGACAATCTCTGCCACCCCGCGCAAAAAATCTTCGACGACTACCAGGGCGCCATCAAGTTCGGCAACATCTTCTCCATCGACGTCGGCCCCAACTACGAAGGCAAGCTCCGCGACATCGACGCAAAAACGCTCCGCGAAGTCGGAGCCCTCATCCGCAACTGGAAGCCGGGCCAGAACTGACAGCCGCCTTTCTTTAACCACAAAGAACTCAAAGAGCACAAAAGCGGAACTCTTAATTCTTCTATGCGTTCTATGCGTTCTATGTGGTTATCCTCTTTTTCCGCAAAAGCCCCGGAACTATTTGGGGCGCCTGAAGTATTTTCAAATAGAAGGAGCTTGGTTGCCTAAAAAATGGCCGGGGCGAGGATGATTCTTTACAATTTTGAGCATAATCTGATATATTATCCCCGTATGCCCGCTAAATCTCATCAAAATGTGCCGCCGAAGGCGGTTCGGCGCGCCGAGGAGTTGCGTGCCGAGATTGACCGCCACAACCGGCTGTACTACCTCGAAAACGCGCCTGAGATCAGCGATTTCGAGTTTGACGCCCTGTTGCGCGAGCTCGAGGACCTGGAAAAGCAGTACCCGTCGCTGGTTACGCCGGAATCGCCTACGCAGCGGGTAGGCGGGGCGCCCCTGACCGGGTTCGAGACCGTCGAGCACGCGGTCCCTATGCTGTCGATCGACAACACGTACAGTTTTGAGGAAATCAGTGAGTTTGACGAGCGGGTGCGGCGCGGCCTGCCGCCGCGGGAAGAGCCGGCATATGTGGTCGAGTTGAAGATCGACGGCGTCGCTATCTCCATCATCTATGAGCAGGGCGTCTACACTCGTGCGGCCACGCGCGGCGATGGCTACAGGGGCGACAACGTCACTCAGAACGTCCGCACAATCCGTAGTTTACCCATGCGGCTCAAGGGCAAGCATCCCGACCTGCTCGAGGTCCGCGGCGAGGTGTACATGCGGCGCGAAGAGTTGCTCCGCCTCAACCAGATCCGCGAAGAGACCGGCGAGCCGCCCCTGGCCAACACCCGCAACGCAACCGGCGGCGCATTGAAACTGCTCGACTCGCGGCTCGTCGCACAGCGGCGGCTCGAACTCGCCCTATACGACATCGCCCCCCTCCCCGGCATCGCCATTGTGTCGCATTGGCAGACGCTCAAGAACCTCAAGAGTTACGGCCTGCCCGTCAATCCCCACGCCGAACGGTGCCCAACTGTCGACGACGTCATCGCCGTGTGCGAGAAGTGGCGCGACAAACGGGCCGGGCTCGATTTCGCCATAGACGGGCTCGTCATCAAGGTCGATTCGGCCGAGCACCGGCGCCGGCTTGGCGCCACCTCCAAAGCCCCGCGATGGGTTATCGCCTATAAATACCCCGCCGAAGTCGCCCGCACCCGGCTCCACACCATCTGGGCGAACGTGGGCAAGACCGGCGCACTCACGCCGGTCGCCGATCTCGACCCGGTCCTGCTTTCCGGCACCACGGTCAAGCGCGCAAGCCTCTACAATTTCGACGACCTCGCACGCAAAGACCTCCGCGAAGGCGACATCGTCGAGGTCCAGAAAGCCGGCGAAATCATCCCGCAGGTGATCCGGTACGTCCCCGAGTTGCGGCCAAAAGGCACGAAAAGGACGCCCGTCCCCACGCACTGCCCGTCGTGCGGCAGCGAGGTCCATAAAGACCCGGACGGCGTATACTTGCGGTGCCTGAACGTGGCCTGCCCGCAGCAGGTCAGAACGCGCATCGAGCATTATGCCAGCCGCGGCGCTATGGACATCGACGGGCTGGGCCCCGCCATTATCGACCAACTCGTCACGCGCAACCTCGTCATTACGCCGGCCGACCTGTACGACCTCGATGTCGACACGCTCGCCGCCCTCGAACGGATGGGCCAAAAGAGCGCGTCCAACCTCGTCGCCGCCATCGAAGACAGCAAGAACCGGACGCTCGAGCGGCTGCTCAACGGGCTTGGCATCCGCCACGTCGGCAGCCACGTCGCCGAACTCCTCGCCGGCCATTTCGGCGATATCGATGCGCTGATGGCCGCGTCCGAGCAGGAACTCAACGATATTTACGAAGTCGGGCCCACGCTCGCCCGGAGTGTCCGCGACTTCTTCGACACCGACGCAAACCGCAAACTGGTCGAGAGCCTGCGCGCGCACGGCGTCAACTTGATCGAGCAGCGTGCTGCCGGCGGCGGCCCGCGACCGCTCGAAGGGAAGACGGTCGTTGTTACGGGCACACTGAAAAACTATTCGCGCGACACCATCAACGAGCGGATCAAACAACTTGGCGGCCGGCCCAGTTCGAGCGTCAGCGCAAAAACCGATTTCGTGCTTGCCGGCGACAACCCCGGCTCCAAAGTCGACAAGGCCCAAAAGCTCAACGTGCCCGTGCTGACCGAAGACCAGTTCGAGGCGCTCGCGGAAGGCCGCCCATGAGCGAAAAACGCATACAGGCCCCCGCCACGCTCGATCAGGAAACCGGCCGGGCACTCCTCGATGACGTCAAGCAGCGCGGTATTGCCCGCGGCGACACCGTGGTGCTCGACCTGCGCAACACCCAGCAAATGGACACACGCGGCGGCGCATGGATGGTCGCCCTCGCCGAGTTCGTCGCCGGCCGTCACGGCCAATTCCGATACGAGGGCCAGCACGACGGCGTCGCCGAGTTCATCACCATGATCGAGCCCAGTCTGGAAACGCCGCCCAAACGCCACAAGGACAAAGAAGGGCTTTTTGAGGAACTCGGCGACCGGGCCTACAAGTGGGGTGGCGAGTTCGGCGATTTCATGCGGCTGGTGGTCGATTCCATCTACTGGACCGTCATCGCGCCGTTCGAAGGCCGGGGGTTCCGCTGGAACCTGTGGTTCGACGAAGTCTACGAGATGGGCGTGAAGGCGGTGCGGATTAACGTCCTGATGAACTTCCTGCTCGGCCTGATCATCGCCATGCTGTCCGCGGCGCAGATCGCGCAGTTCGGCCTCGGCATTTACGTGGCCGACCTGATCGTGATCGCGTTCGCCCGGGAGTTGGCCGCCGTCATGACGGCCATCGTGGTGTCCGCCCGCACGGGCGCCGCTATCGCCGCCGAGCTTTCCACCATGAAGGTCCAGGAAGAGATCGACGCGTTGCGCGGCATGGGCCTTAACGTGGTGCAATTCCTCGTGGCGCCGAAAATCCTCGCACTGCTGATCGTGATGCCCTGCCTGGTGGCGCTGGGCCTGATCGCCGGCGTAATGGGCGGCGCGGTCTGGGGCGTCGTCGTGCTCGAGTTCCGGCCCGACAACTGGTTCAACGAAACCCTGAAAGCCGCCAGCATCGACGACCTCGTCCAAGGCATGCTCAAGGCCATTGCGTTCGCCATCATGATCGTGCTGATCGGGTGCCACAACGGGTTCCGGGTTTCGGGCGGGTCGCGCGGCGTCGGTCTTATGACGACCCGGGCCGTTGTCATGGATATTTTCTTTATCATCGTTATTGATATAGTGTTCGCTACAATCTTCTACTACATTCTGGATTAGCAAATGACCAACGCCGCCCAACATCAACATAAACATAATGGGGAACCCGGCCGCGTAATCTACGAGGTGCGCGACCTCGTCGCCCAGTACGGCAACACCCGGGTGCTCGAGGGCGTGTCCTGCCAGATCTATGCCGGCGAAGTGTTCGTCATAATCGGCGCCAGCGGGTCGGGAAAGACCACCCTGCTCAAACACATGTGCGGCCTGCTGAAACCGGTGTCCGGCGAGGTCCTTTACAACGGCGTCAACATCGCCCAGATGGACGAGGAACAGCTCGCCCGGATGTTGCGCAAGATGGGCATCGCGTTCCAGTCCAGCGGGCTGATCAACTCCATGACGGTCGGCGAGAACGTGGCGCTCCCCCTGCGCGAGTACGGCGGGGTCGACGAGGTCCTCATCGAGGCCATCGTTCGGATGAAGCTCAGCCTGGTTGGGCTGGCCGCCGCCGAGAACCTCATGCCCGAGGAATTGTCGGGCGGCATGCGCAAACGGGCCGGCCTCGCCCGGGCCATCGCACTCGAGCCGCCGGTCGTGTTTTTCGACGAGCCGTCCGCGGGTCTCGACCCGATTACGGCCGCAGGCGTCGACGAGCTTGTGCTCGACCTTCGCAAGCTGCTGGGCATCACGTTCATCATCGTCACGCACGAGCTCGATTCGATCCGGCTCGTCGCAGACCGGATCCTGATGCTCGACAGGGGCAAAGTCATTTTCACCGGAACCGTCGAGGAGGCCGGACAATCCAAGAACGAGCGGGTGCGCCAGTTTTTCGAGCGCCGCCCGGACGAATACATCACCCAACGGAACATCGTGTAATGAAAACACGCCAGGGGAACTGCGGTGGCAACGCGAAAGCAAAAAGCTAAAGTAGGGTTGTTTCTGGTTATTTGCATCCTTCTGATCGCGGGCGGCGTCCTGCTCATTTCGGGGTACCGCCACGAGCCCAAGGTCAATTACTGGAGCGAGTTTCGCGAGTCCGTGCTCGGGCTGGGCACTAACTCCGTCGTCACGTACCTCGGCGTGCCCGTCGGCAGGGTCAGCAACATCCTCGTCACCGACTGGTACACGGCCCACGTCGATATGGAAATCATCCTGGCCAAGGTGACGCTGCGGCCGGGCGTCGAGGCCAAGCTCGTGTTGTACAGCCTCGCTACAGGCACGCTGGCCATCGGCCTGGACGGCGGCGACCCGTTGTTGCCGATGCTGCCCCCCGATTCTGAAATCCCGAGCACGCCGTCGCTGGTCGAGACCGTCAGTTCGCAGATCGAAAAACTGCTGGACGGTGTCAATGAGGCTGTCGATAAGATTAACAACATCCTGGGCGATGTCGACGAAGGCGAAGTACAAGGGCTCGTCGACAGTGCCTCCGACTTCATGGAAAAAGCCAAGGAGTTCGCCGACAAAGCCAACGAGTTCATGCAAAAACTGTCCGACAACGCCGATGGCGGTATTGCCGACTTCCGCGAGCTCATCAAGAGCATCGACGACCTTGTCGGCGACACCAAGGAGACCGTCCAGGCGCTCGAGAAGCAGATCAAGGCGCTCGATCTCGGCACAACCAACACCGCGCTCAACAGCGCGCTCGATAACATCGACAAACTCGCCGAGCGCCTACAGCAGACGGCCGGCGCGCTCGAACAAACCGGCGAAGGCGCCACGCACAGCATTCAGAACATCCAACTCAACCTTCGTGAGACCATGCAGGTCCTTAACGAATCGCTCAATTCCATAAAAGATCTGGCCGATTACCTGCTGCAGGACCCGTCATCGTTGATCCGCGGCAAGGGCCGGCCCAGGGGAGACTGATACATGCACCGAATCTCGATTATCGCGCTGCTGATCGCCGCCGGTTGCACGACGACCTACCAGCCCGTCACGTCGTTCGCCGTCGAACCCCAAATAAACGTGCCCAAAACCGCCGCACCCACCGACCTGACGCTCGGCGTCCGGCCCCTTGAATATGGCCGGCCGTACCGCCAACCCGTCGCGTACCGCGACAAAGGCCTGATCCTCGGCACGTTCGACAAGTTCGAATGGGCCGAACTGCCCCGCGATATCGTCACACGAGCCCTCATCGACGCCATCACCGCCACACGCACCTTCCAGGACGTCGGCCTTGCCCCACTCATGGCCCGGCCTAACCTCCTGCTCACAGGCCAGTTGCGCAAGTTCGACCTCGACAGAACCGCCGACACCTGGAACGCCCACATCGAAGTCAGCCTCAGCCTTAGGCCCGCGCTCGGAACCGAAGCCGTCTGGTCCGGCGTCCTCGACGCCACGGCGCCCCTCGCCACAAACGACGTCGCCGCCCTCCCGGAAGCCATGAGCCAAGCCGTCGCCAACATCGCCACCCAAGCCGCAACCGCCATCGCCGCCGCGAAACTGCCGCAATCGGAGACGCCGGAATTCCAACCCGCGCCGTCCCGAACCACGGCTACTCCTCATAGTCAAGAAACCTCCACTTCTCCCTGAACAAGGCGCCCGGTTCCCTCCCGATGCCAGCGCTTCAACCACTGCCTATACCGTTGACGGCGCGGGCGAGACGTCCGCGCCTACTTCACTTCAACTGCCTCCATTATATATAGCCCGAGTTGGTGCCATTTTTGGGGTGAGTGAGAGAGGGAAAACAGGTTGAGTTTTGTGGAACAAGGGGGATTCAGTTGACAATGCGGCCGCGCATAACACTAAAAGCAAGAAATCTGCAACCACAAAAGGCACAAAAGGCGCAAGAAAGAATTTTTTGGGGCTTGAACGCCGCAGTTGAAAACAGGCGCTATGTTGGGACGCCCCCCGGCAGTTCGTGGGGGGTGTCCCTTATTTCTTTATCATGCCACAGCCCAGTGCCATCCTTGCTTATGTGGACATCATTCTCTATGCTGCAGTTCTACTGAGAAAGCTATTTGAGTGTCACCGAGGGCGCGATATGGATTCGGAACTCAGGCTCGAAGTGTCGGAATACAAAGACCCCGACCACTGGCTTTGGAGGCTCAAAGACGGCGAGGGTAACTTCATCGCCAGCCAGCAAGTGAGTCTCGCCGAACAGGGTGGCGAAGATTGCCATTATCGCGGGTACTGCGATCTGCCGAGGTACCTCGACAGCTACCGGGTTGTATACGGCGAGAAGGGCGCACTCGACCGCGTCGGCCGGTGGATGGGCGAGCACGTCCTCGGGAATCTCCGCAAAAAGCTGGGGGAACGCCTCAAGGCGGCGGGGCAGATGCTGCCCGTGCGGCTGGTTGTGCCGGAATGCGCCAGCGAACTGGTCCTGCGCCCGCTGGAACTGGCGTGGTTGAAAGAGGGCAAATCGCTGGCCGAGGCCGGCGCCCGGCTGATTTGGCAGCGCGAGGGCCAAGAAGCCACAAAACACACGAAGGATTCTGATGGCCCGCTGCGCGTCTTGGGCGTATTCAGCCTACCTACGGACGTCTCGCCGTTGAACCTGCGCAAGGAACGCGTCGCGTTTCAAGGCCTGCTCCATACTATCGCGGCCACGGGAGGCGTCGCCATCCAACCGCGCGTCGTCCAGTATGGCACCACGCTGGGATCGCTGAAGAAAATCATCAGTAAGCACCCCGGGTGGGACATCGTCCATTTCTCCTGCCACGGGTCGCAAGGCAACCTATGGCTCGAGGATGAAACCGGGAAGGCTTACCCTGTCCCCGCAGAGGAACTGGGCCGCCTGCTGAAGCCCATCCAGCCGCGGCTGAAGCTGGTGATCCTGTCAGCCTGCTGGAGCGGGGCGGGCATAACGCATGCCCAGGCGCGCGAAATGCTGCGCCTCCCACGAGACGGTGGTCAAACTCTGACTGAAAGCGGCGCCATGGAGAGTACCGTACTTCCCAGTCTTGCCGAGCAGCTTTCATCTGAACTGGATTGTGCCGTAGTCGCAATGAGGTTCCCGGTCGGCGACGATTTTGCCATTGATCTGACGTCGGGTCTTTTTTACCAACTGCTCGAGAACGGACAGCCGCTGGCGTGCGCCCTTCAGCTTTCGCTGGACGAGGCCCTCGGTGACGGCAGGGGCGATACTTTTCCGGCCCTGTCTCCCATAACGCCGATGCTGTACGGTGCGTCGGCAGGGCAACTGAAGTTCGCGCCACCCAGGGAAAAACCGGATTTTGAATTGCCCGTGACGGGCCTACAATCGTTCCCACGTCCGCCGGAGCATTTTGTAGGGAGGGTTGGGCCGATGCTGCGGGCGTCGCAAGCCCTGGCGCCCGAAAGCGGGAAAGCGGGCGTGCTCTTCTACGGCATGGCGGGCGGCGGCAAGACGGCCTGCGCCGTCGAGCTTGCCCACCTCCACGAATACGGGCGCTTCCAAGGGTTTGTTTGGTTCAGGTGCCCAAACGAAGGTGAAGACATCCAAAACGCCCTGCTCAACTGCCTCGACACCATGGCAAACCAGCTTGGTGAAGCGCCCGGGGCTTACATCGGCAACGTCGGCGACCCGCGCCGGTTCCGCGAGACGACTGCGTCCCGGTTAAAAGGCTTGTTCAAAAAGAGCGCCATCCTGGTCGTCATCGACAACATGGAAAGCCTCATGTTCGACGATGGCAACTGGCGCGACGAGAAGTGGGGCGATTTCATGTCCGCGCTAGTCGACCACGGAGGTCTATCGCGAGCAGTCTTGACGTCCCGCCGCGTCCCCGCCGAATTGCGCAACCTGCAAAAAGAAAATGTCACCGCCCTCAGCCTAAGAGAAAGCCTACTGCTGGCCCGCGAACTCCCCAACCTGCGCGCCCTGCTCGAAGGTGGCGAGGAAACTATTACTCTGATCCGTGATGCGCTCGAAGTCATCCAGGGTCATCCGAAATTGCTCGAATTTGCTGAAAAACTAGCTACAAACGTCAACAAGTTCAAGCAGATAGTCGAATATGCCCGCCAAGCCACCCAAGATGGCGGCGCAGCCCTTACCGCGTTCTTCGAATTGGGCGAATCCAATCAGGAGCTGAAGGATTTCACTGCAGCCCTTAAAGACTGGACCACTCGCCTCGTCGCAACACTCACGCCTACAGCGCGCCTCGCCTTCTGGTTCCTCTGTCGGCTCGAGGGCATCGACAGGCGGCGGAGCATCCTAAGAGCCAACTGGAAACGATTCTTGAGACACGCAGCGCCGAACTGCTTCGAGGCCAAGAACGCACTTGATGAACCAGAGTGTGCCCTCGAACCAGCCCTCGATGCGATAGTTCGCTCTGGCCTCGCCGACGAGACATCACTTGAAATGGATGCTCTATTCCGCATCCATCCCGGCGTAGCCGAAGCCGCGCAGTCGCGTGAACAGCATAATCCCATTGCCGAATCCGCTGATCTGACAATGTGTACGTTTCACCGCTCAGTCCGCGCTGAGGCTGCCCAAATAGAAGGCACCGGTACCCTGGTAGTCGATGCCGCCCGGCGGGCCCTACCCTACGCAATGCGTTGCGAGCAATGGACAGACGCCGCAATATTCTTGCAGGAGATAATGCATCGAGACCCTTCGCCTACAACCACCCAGTGGGTCTTACCGTACCTTGAGAAGATGCGAAAGGCAACCAGACAAACACCTGAAGGGCCGGTGTTTGCTTGCATCCTGGCAAAGGGTCTTATCAAAGCGAGCCGTTACTCACAAGCTGAGGCAGTACTTCAGGAAAGCCTCGCACAACTACAATTACAAGGTGAGTGGCAAGAAGCAAGCGCAGCGGCGGGGTACTTGATTGATATCCTTATGATCGACCGCTTGTCGGAGGCGCTAAAGTGGGTCGCGAACAAGGTTGAGTTTACAAAAAAAGCCGGCTTGGGTTGCTGGACTCAACTCGCGGATGAAGGTGAGAAATTACGGATTCTCTGCGCAATGGGCCAGTACCAGGATGTGTTAGATGCTCTTCCAGATTTATACAGAGAAATCGAACTTCAGCGTAAGATACCACATAGACGTGAAATGGTAGAACCGTGGAATGTCTGGGAGTCTACACTTAACACCGGATGCAGAGCAGCGATTGGACTCAAGAATTGGAGTAAAGCGCTGGAACTAAACGCTCAGATCCGCAACTCGATGCGAAACCGAGGTGCTAATAGTCTCGTTATCGCCAAATGCCTGCTTAATGACTACATGCCTCTGCTGCGCTTGCGCCGGTTCTCTGAAATGCGGGAGATGCTGGATCACTGCAAGCGAGTCTTTGAAGTTGCAGAAGATCATAGTGCGCTTGGTAGAGTATACACGGCTTTCGCTGAATTGGAATGCGCTGAAAAGAAGCCGGGGAGTGCGGCAAAGTTTGAGGCAAAGGCCATGGCTTACACCTATTTGGCGCCTTTGCCCAACGACTGTGCCGCTAGTCACAACAATTTGGCAACTTATCTAGCCCGGGCTGGTCAGCCGACTCGCCATTATCTGCCCCATCAAATTGCTGCTGCACTTCTTCAGCTTCCGACCAATTCCAATGCTCTTCGCGACTCTCTGCACAATTTGGTGGTGTCAGATCTGCCTGCTACGCCACCTGCATTTGAGGATGTTGTTCAAGCTGTCGAACGTGTTGACGGCGTTCGATTCCGTGAGCTGTTTGAGCGCTTGCCAAAGGAATATGCGGACGGTGATGCTGCTATTCAGGCACTCTGGGAGATGGTTAAACAAGAGAAGGCGCACCGGGCAAAGGCGAAAAGACAAACGGAAGTAGTTCTTACAACTCTTCCGCCTGGTTTGCGAGCGGCGGTTGAGGAATCCGATGCAGAAGCATTATTGAAAGCCTTAGACTCACTATCGGCTGATGAGCGGGCTATGGCGGTACAGCGGCTGAAGGAAATAGGCATTGACATGAAAGATAGGTCTGATAATGAGGAGATGGTGAATAACCTGTTGCCTCTGCTGGAGGCGATTGCGGCCGTTGCGCTGGGGCAGACGGATGACGATGAGAGGTTGGAAATCGAGCAGGAACTGGAGTGGGGCGAGCAACATGGCTGGCATTTACGGGATGTGGCGCATCGGATTTGGGCGGGGGAGAGGGATGGCGAGGCGTTGACGGCGGGTTTGGATGAGCAGGACGCGGCGCTGGTGCGGCGGGTTTTGGAGTTGATTGGATAAGATGGGTTTGGGCGTGCAGGCGAGACGCCCGCACCACAAGGCGGCGAAACAAAGGCCGTGATTGTGGTGCGGGCGTCTCGCCTGCAGGATCTGGCCGACATCGGCGAAGTCGGACTACTGAACGTCTTTGAGGTGTGAGGTTTAGAGGTGGCTTTGAGCTTTGGTGGCAGGCTTGCGGCTGGACGGCGCGGGCGAGACGTCCGCGCCTACGTTCTGGCGGGACGCTTGCAGCACAAATCTTCATCCTGTTCATCCTGTCATCCTGTCTGAATTGTTTTGTGCTTTTTCCGGGGGACAAGTTGTAGAATGCGGCGGACCTTTTGCGGGAGAAACGACATGATCAACGGGCAGATGTGTTTTGGGGTTATTGTTGGGAACCGGGGGTTCTTTCCGGCCGAGTTGGCGCGGCAAGGGCATGAGTTTTTCTCGTCGCTCCTGGCGCGGCTGGGTTATGCGGCCGTGATGCTCACCGATAAGGACACGAAGTTCGGGTCGGTCGAGACGTGGCAGGACGCGAAGAAGTGTGCGGGCCTGTTCGCGGCGCACCGGGACGAGATCGACGGCATCCTCGTCACGCTGCCCAACTTCGGCGACGAACGCGGCGTTGCCGACACGATCAAGCGGGCCGGGCTGGACGTGCCGGTCCTGGTACACGCCTGGGAAGACGAACCCGCCAAGATGGCGATCGCGAACCGGCGCGACTCGTTCTGCGGCAAGATGAGCGTCTGCAACAACCTTGTCCAGTACAACATCCCGTTCAGTCTCACGGCGCGCCACACGATGGACCCGGCGCAACCGGCGTTTGAGCGGGAGTTACACTGGTTCGCGGCGGTGTGCCGAGTCGTCAACGGCCTGCGCAAATGCCGGGTCGGCGCGCTTGGCGCCCGGCCCGCGGCGTTCAACACGGTGCGGTTCAGCGAGAAACTGCTCGAGGAATCCGGCATCAGCGTCGAGACGCTCGACTTGTCCGAAGCCCTGGGCCGGTCGAACGCGCTCGAGGACGGCGCGCCGGAAGTCAAGGACCGTCTGGCCAAAATCAGGGCCTACGCCACAATAAGCGGCGCGCCGCCTGACTCTGCCCTGATCAAGATGGCGAAGCTGGGCATCGTGATCGACCGATGGATGGACGAGTCGGAACTGGACGCCATCGCGGTCCAGTGTTGGACGGCGATCGAGGATTATTTTGGCATTTACCCGTGTACCGTGATGAGCATGCTGAGCGAACGGCTCCGATCCGCGGCGTGCGAAGTGGACGTCTGCGGGGCGGTCGCGATGCACGCGCTCGCGCTCGCCTCGCAACACCCGAGCTATCTGCTCGATTGGAACAACAATTACGGGCCCGAACCCGACAAGTGCGTCTGCTTCCATTGCTCGAACCTCCCCAAGAGCGCGTTGCAGGATCCCGCCGTGGATTACAACCAGTTGATCGCCGACTCGACCGACAAGAACGACACTTACGGCATCGTCCGCGGCAGAATCAAGCCCGGTCCCCTCACCTACGCCAGAGTCAGCACGTTTGATTCGGAAGGCCTGATCGGCGCGTACGTCGGTGAGGGCCGGTTTACGGACGACCCGCTCGAGACGTTCGGCGGGTACGGCGTGGCCGAGATCCCGAACATGCAGATCTTGCTCGAGTACATTTGCGAGAACGGGTTCGAGCACCACGTGGCCATGACGCACGGCCAGTGCGCCCGGGCGTTGTTCGAGGCGTTCGACACCTACATGGGCTGGGACGTTTACTGGCACCAGGGTTAGGCAAACGCGAAATGCAAAACGCGGAACGGGAAACTGGGAACTGGGAATAGGAAATTGTATAAGGAACATAAGGGACTTAAACGACATAAGGGACAAAAAATCAAACCGCCTTATAGTGCATTGTTTTATGGTCGCGGTAGGGACACGGGTTGCCCCGTGCCCCCCGCACGGATCCCGGCGTGCGGCACTACCGCACCGGGCTCTTGCCTTGGGTTCTGACGCGAAAGCGTTCATTGGGGTACGGATGTACG